>VTLG01014472.1_pt1 | contig 55145 bp, 86 predicted proteins | sample 4694571 | NCBI WGS metagenome assembly VTLG01 (sample SAMN12604809, study PRJNA352737) | marine metagenome | biome: ENVO:00000447; feature: ENVO:00000209|ENVO:00000569|ENVO:01000036; material: ENVO:00002151; isolation source: viral sequences binned using virsorter ... | reverse complement strand
AACATACCAGCACTATTATTAGTGCTATGTGTTCCATTACTAGATGTATTTACTGCTTGTGAACCACCAGCATTTGCATCATCTTTCCAACCATATAATCCAGCACCTACTGTTGTAATTTTTGCTTCCCAATACCATTTACCAGTTGCTACACCAAATCCAGCTTGTGCTACACATTGTGTATCTCCATTAGTTGTTCCAGTACTTACTGTTAAATTACCTTCAGATGCTGATGTACCAGAAGCAAAAGAAGCAAATGTGTTATGATTTTGGGTAGGACTATCGGTGGTCTGGTCTGTACTTACTAAATTTGAAGAAGCATAATCATTCCCATTTCCACTGGTGTCGTCTCCAAACGCAGAAGAATCAGCAAAGGTTAATCTAAATCCATTAGTTCCATAAGTAATACCAGTTAATGATTTAGGAATCCATCTACCAGTTGAGGTATCAGTTAAACCAAAGGTTGAAGGAGCAACTATACTTCCATCAACTAAATTAAATTCAGCTAAATACCCACTTAAATTATTTGAAGTTGCTCCAGTAAATCTACCAATATTATGTAATACAGTTGAATTTACTAATGTATCAAAATTTGAACTTGGTGCATTAGCCCTATACCAACTTGTTACTTGGTCGCCATCAACATAAAGTTTTATTCTATCACCAGAAGATACTTGAGTAGTATCTACTTGTAATAAAATATGATACCACTTACTGGTATCTTCAAATGTTCTGTTTGTCCAATATTCTATTTGTTCAGCACTACTTGAATATTCTCTTATATGTAATCTGTTTGCACCCTCTGTATCTCCACTTCCTGACCATTTAATATCAAAAAAAGAACTTCCACTTGCACCTACATTTAAAATTCTTTGACCATAAGTATTATTCCCTGCGGCATCTGTTAATACACATCTTTTCGCCCATACAGAAACAGTAAATGTTTTTCTGTTACCAGCACCACTTGGTGTTCTAGTTAAAGAAACATTAGATGCTGCATCAAATATACAACTATTGGCTATAGAAGCATTATCAGTAAAAGGTACGAACTTACCGACTCGTCTCCCAGCTCCATTGCCTTCGTAAATAATTGGAAAGAAATGTTCTTCGCCATTTGGTATTGTTGGTGCTGCCATATTAACTCCCTATTAAATCCTTTACATTTTCAAAATAAGTATAGCCAGTAGGTACTGTTCCATCTACATCTCCTGATTTTTGAAGATAAATAGTATTAGATGCCTTACTTGCAACTGTTATTGCTACATTATCCGAACCAGCTAAAGCACTATTCGTTTTAGTTTCATTTGTTCCAGCACTAGGGTTTCCATCTACACCACCATCATTGGCAATCCATTTCATAGCTGTTGCACTTGCATCATATATTCCTAGATAGGTTTTTCCAGCATCCATATCTTGTGCCACCCAAAACTCATCACTTGTAGTTATTGCTAAACTTGGGTCAATTTCGGCACCAGCTATTGCATCCCAAATGAAGACTTCTGAACTTGATGGACCCATTCTAATTATACTTACATCTTCATTACTACCAGCGGCATCTCCTAAATCGGAATCATCTGCATACCCAACTCCTATTTGCCAACCAGCATCAGTACTTACAGCTTGAACCTTAAAAGCACAACACCATTTTCCACTTGTTGGCAGATTTGCAGTTAAAGTAATTAGGGTTCTTGTTGATGGACCAACATAGTCCAGATTACCATTACTTGGAGTTCCTCCACTTCTTTGATTGTTTAAAGGATTAAATGTAATTTGATTATTAGTTGGAGTATCTGGTTTCTGGTCATTACTGGCAAGTCCACTTGTCGTGTAGTCATTACTTCCAGCTTCATCATCTCCTAAATCTGAGGCATCTCTACCATCAATCCAAAATCCATTAGTTCCAAATGTTAATCCTGACACATTTTTAGGGACCCAAAGATTTGAATTATTGAATTCTCCAAAGCTAGATGCATTAGCAGCAGTACCATCAAGGAATACTGTTTCTGCCAGATAACCATCAAAATAATATACAACTGAGCCACCACTAATATTATATCCAGCACCTATTCTATGAGCATTAGCTGTGTTTATTCCAATTTCTTGACCAGATGTGGGATTAGATGACGCATCAAAACTTGTTTCTCTTACACCATTTATATATAGACGACATCTGTCTTGTGCAACAGCATTATCAGAATCCCAAACAAGAGTGACATGGTACCAACTACTTGGATCACGGAACACTCTATTAGTTCTTAAAAATATTGTACCGTGTCCTTGAAATTGAATTTCCATTCCACCACTACCACTAGAATCATTATTAATTGAAAATATGCCTCTATTAGCATCACTTGTACCAGCATCACAAGAAAAGAATACATAATATAAACCACTACCAGCAGCAAATCCATTACAAAGACCAAGTTTAAACCAAGTGCTAAATGTCCAAGCTGTTCTATCTCCAGCACCAGAATATGTTTTGTGCATATAAGATGAATCGCCTGGATTGAATCTAATTGATTGGTCTATTGTATATCCAGTTGTGCCGGAGTTTGAGGCTCCCCCTAATACATTATTTTGAAATACCATTTAACCCTCTTGTATTATTTAACATCTAATGATGCCTGCATATGCACACTAGAACTCGATAATACAATATAGTCAATTCGATCGACGGCCGAAGCTGAAGTAGTTAAAGTTGGTGCAGTTCCTCCTACAAACTTATAAGCACTGTTATAAGACAATGTTCTACTTCCTGTGCCGTCTTGTCGAATAAAGAAGCTTCCTGTCTGTCCAGATTGAACATTTGTTGGAGCACCAAGATTTCTACTACCACCTAATCGAACATCAAAGTTTTGACCAGTGTTGAAATTTACTGAGATAGTTGATGCATCAGTTAATGAAACAATGTCGGCAATAGCTGACTTCGTAATTCTAAATTGTTTTCCTTTTGAATCTACGGCACTTACAGATATAGCTGTTGTCGCAAATAGTTTATTTGTATCTGTAATTGAACTTGTAATACTTGTTGTTGTCATACGAGTTGCAGCTACTGCCGTAGCCGAAACCGTACCACCTACGGTTATTGGACCAACAGACCCACCTTCAGTAGATAATGCACTTACACCAACTGGGTCTATGGCATTATGTACATTTGTACCATCACAATAAATAAACTTAGAACCACCACGAGGTGCAATAACATTGGTTGTTGTTGCTCCTGTTTTTAATTTAACTGTATATGTACCACCTGTTGTTTGGTTATCAACAGCATATAATTTTTCGACACTTGGTATTACGATTGTAGAGTTCGATCCAAGTGTTCCTTCAATTCTTAATACGGCATTACGTGCCTGATCAACAGCTCCATTACTTGTTGTTAAAGTTGTTGTTGCTCCTGTTGTACTGACGACAACTACACCACCAACGGCTTCGTCCACCATATCAATTACTTGTTGGTTAAGACGATCACCCCAGGTGTTTGCGTTTTCTCCATCAGCTTGTTTTTCTAATCTTAATCTTGTTGTGTAGTTACTAGGCATATTTAATTAGTTCCTTTTACTAGTGTATTATCACCTCCACCGGGAGATGCATTGTTTCTCATATCATCCTGTCTCGTTCTTCTGGCTTCGTTTAATAAGTCAGTAAAGGCACGTTGATACTCTTGTTCCCATACCTGTGCAGCCGTATAATTTTTCATAAACATACAAGCTTCCTTCATACTAGCATAGAACAGTGCATTAGAACAATATTGAGTAAAGAAATTCTCTTGATGCACAGATGTGGCGGCAGTCGGTTGGACAATGTACGACATCTCACAATCATACGCAGAGACAGGGGTTGGAGCCACTAACAATTTATCGAATCCAAAGTTAGCATAATACTTAGGAACTCCTGTGCTAGTTCGTTGTGGCCAATAGTCATTTAAATATTCATCTGTCTTTTGTAAAAGATTAATTCGTGTTCCATCTGTTTTAAGAATATTTAAATTTTTAATGATTAATGTACTATTAGGTTTCGTTAAGAAAGGATCACCAATAGTTAAATTTGACGTTGCATATTGTACAACACCATAAGAATCTATTTCTCTTATTAACCGAGCTTCTGCTCTTTCAATAAAGAATGGAATATCGGTTAGGAATTCTGTACTTGTGTCTTCACTTGTTGTTTTAATTCTATCAACTAATTGATTATATGTTATGCTCATGTTCTTTTCGCCTTCCAAACTTCAGAAGTACCACCAAAAATTTTCGGTGTCCATATACCTCTGACTCTAGCTCTAATTCTCATGCTAACCCCTGTGATAACTAAGTTACCATCGCCATTAACAGAAGGAGTGACCACATTAAAACTTGGTTTTGGTACAAATACTAATGCCCCACCCATGCCACTATGTTCACTACAATAGTAGTATAACTCAGTAGGTCCTGTATTAACAACAAAGATTGAAGTATAAGCACCACTATTTCCAGGGGTACCTTCTGTTACAACATTCGTTGTAAACGCAGAACCACCACTATGCGTACCATTATTAGTTAAACTAATACGTAATGGATGACCACTATTGGAACTATCTGATTGATCAAAAGTATATAATGTACGACCTTTAACGAGGTTTAAGCCATATTGTAATCTACCATCAATATAAAATTTACTACCACTTACGGTAATTTTAAATATTTTAGATGGGTAATAAACAATTTCAGCTCCAGCTTGTGGACTTGCAGTTCCTAATGCTCCTGTTAATGAAACACCAGTTGCAATTGCATAAGGACCTGTAGATGCGAATGCTTCTCTAAGGGTAAAACTTGTAGAAATACCAGTTGGTTTAATTGCAGACCCAACGGTTATAGTTGCTGACCTTAGTGAAATACCAATAGGAATTCTAGTTGGGTTAACTTGTTTAACAACAACAGCCGATACATTTCTTAAACCTAATGTTGTTGCAATGCCAGTTACACTTACTGGAGAATCAACAGCAATGCTTACTGATCGTAGGTTTGCTGTTAAACTATTACCCGCAACAGAATGAGCACCATCAACCGATATAAGTACAGACCTGACAGTCGATGCTAAAGCTCCGGCTCTGGATGCCGAGATAGACTGATTGACAGTATTCTCGTTCCAAGCTCCTGTATTGTAGGCATTTCTGCCGTATCCACTCGTAATCATAGTCATTAGTTTGACCTATTGATTACGATAGTGTGATAATAGCAGTAGCAGCAGCAGCAGCTGGGAATGAAATAGTAAACGTACCGTTAGTCGATACTTTATCAGACCCAAAGTTTAAGACAGCAACAGCTTTATTACTGTTGGATGAATTATAAATTAAAGCTCCTCTAACTGAAAATGTTGTGCTTGTGAAAGACTTATCTGTAAAATCTACAATTGCCGTACCACCAGAAGCAGATGTTCCGCCTAATGAAATTGTTGCTCCAGCCAGTGCTCCACCACCTTTTGCATAACTACCACTTGAAGCTACTTCGTTAGTAGATGTATAAGCAGCAGTACCCGCAGATAAAGATGCAGCACTTGTATATAAAGCAATCTTTAATGTATCAGTCCTAAGATTGTGTCCTTCTTGTAACACCTCAGATTTGAAAGAGTTGCAAACAGCTTGTGTAATTGCCATAATTTAGTTCCCTCGTTTTGTAAATGTTGAATCGTCGGGACTCCAACCAGCATCACCCGTTGTAGCAAGGACAACCTCTGGACGTGCATCCCGTAAGTTTTCATTGTCATCGATTCTCGGAGTTTTGTTTTGTGGATGATCGATAATATTATATCGACCGTCCGATTCCGGTGCACCGACAACTAACCCAGTTGGTTCTTTTACTCGTTGAGAGTAAAGGTACCTAAAACCAGATCGGTCGCAGATAAAATATGCATATTTACCTTTGGCCATAACCTAGATTATAACCTAAATGAAGGCTTAATCAAAAGACTTGCACGTTCTTTATCTGCATACATTGCTGACGTTAGTTCTTCTTCATACATTTGTTTCAGAATACTAGTTCGTTCGGCAGTGATTGCTGGTCTCTTCATAGCCATTTTATAAGCAAGACCTGTAGAAAGACAAGGAAGAAATCTAAAAGGAATGTCAAAGTCCTGATTAGATTTGTTTACATCCTCAACTCTATTAAAACTAAAATAAGATAAGATTGGTGTACCACTTGCCGTTGTAGTATCAGGGGTTGGCCAGAGATATAATTGAGCCGCATCTCTTAATCTATTTATTGCATATTGAGTCGGTCTTCCTTTTTGAGTTTTATTTGTAATTCTTTGGTAAGCTTCAATTGTAATTCTACTTAAAGCTAAATCAGTTTGGGTTGAACCATCAATTGTACGATGGACAATTTCAGTAATGTCAATCAGTGATGTTGGTAATGTATAACTTGATGTTCCATCCGTCATATCCAGTGTTGCCGCAGCTTGTTTCCATAACAATATGCCACGATTCATCCAGTCAATGAGTAAGAGATTAAGAGTTCGTCTGGCTTCTAGTGGCTCAAACCCTAAAGTCTGTTCGCCACCAAGCATAGACATGGCTTCATCAATTACATCAGCTACGTCTAAATTAAAAGATGTTGTACCAGAAGTTGTCATGTTTACCTATCGTCGTAGTCTTTACCAAAGGATGCATGTACAGATCCTCCTGTATAGTATTTACTTTTAACTTTAGGTTTTTTCTTTTTACGGTACTCACCCATTCCAGCTATCTTTGTATAATTTACCATTTTATAAATTTCCCGTTAAATACATTAGTTCAAGTGTTAATATTATAACTGCACCCGTAATCGCCAGAGTAATAATAATTGTATTTTTAACCCGACGTTTTTTAGCAGCTGTTTCTTGCAAAGCTTTTTTCCTACGTACTCGTTCGTTAGCAATTTCTTTTTGTAATCTTTCCCATTGTCCTGGCGAACCAAACAATAAAAATAATTCCCGCATTTCATCACGAATACGATTAGCTTCTTCTTTACGAAAGTGAGCTTCAATTGCTGTCTGCTCAGCTCCCGTTAACTTACCTAGTATACCACCCTTGTTTTCAGCAGCAAAGGATAAATCAGCTTCAGCTTTTGCTAATTTAGTAATAGGTGAAACTAATGTACTTAAATCTCTACCTGCTTTAACGGCTGACGAAATGGCAGAACTGGCAGTCTTTAATGCTGCGAATGCTGTTAATGGATCAATCATAATATCTGATTAAACTTTCTTTTTCTTCTTCTTCTTATTCTGCCTTCTCTGTTCACTTAACGCAATAGCAATGGCTTGTTTTTTATTAGTAACTGTTTTACCATTACTACTTTTAAGTTTTCCTTTTTTAAACTCACTCATAACAACTTGAGTTTTTGTATTGGCTCTGGTAATAGCCATTTTTAGACACCGATTAGGATTCTGGCTACCACGGACGTAATGCCAGATTGTATGGCTATGGTTGCACAAACAGCTCCCATAATCAACCATTTAACTTGAAAAATGGATTTTTTAACGCAACCCATATCTGTCTTTAGTTCAGACACATCTTCACGTAATTGTTGCTCCCGTTCTATATGACGAGTCAGCTCAAGTTTAAGTTCTGTTAATTCTTTTGCCGACATAGTCTTAAAATATCAAACACCAAGCTACTACAGCAGCAAGAGCAATAATGTACCAATGACGACTACAACTTTTGCAATTCATTTTATTTTTAATGCTTTCCCATATCATCGAAATATTAAACATACTTCCTCCTTATATTAATTTATTATTATTATTATTAACCAGTAAAAACTGTTCCAGCTACACTTGTTGGTACCGTAACATGCAAGTTTGTGAAGTATCTAATTCCCGCATCTTCAAGATATGTATCATTTGATCCACCTGAATTTAATTCAAATTTTAAAACTTGTGTACCAGTATCACCTGCTGAAACATAGTTGTCGTGAAAAACAACACTCTTAACTGCTGTAGAATGACTTGTAAAATTATAACCTCTTATGCGACCTGCGTTACTATCAATCGTTGTAGTTGCTGAAACGAAATGTGATGTAAGATTTGTTGCCATATTAATTTTTCCTTATTTAAATTAAAAATAAAAGGGGCCATTACTGACCCCCTTCATTATTACCTATATTCTAGGATGATCCAGCCGAACCATAATAAGATCTCCAGTCACTCCAGCCAAAGCTATATCTTTCTCTAGCTTTAAATCTCAAGTTACCAGTATCAAAATCAGGTTCCATCTTCGTAGCTAAAGGTGCTCTTACGAACATTTTAGTTCCGTTAGGTACATCCGTTTTAAAGAAATATGCATTACCATCAGTAAACCTATGGTTAACAAAGTAACCCTTAGGTAGCATACCCATTGAACGAACGGCATTAACGTCATTAACATTCGTTACACCATCTTTGTTAGTAGGTCCAGACCCACCAGCAGCCCAACCATAATGAGATGTGGTTGTTGATAATGTACTTGCCAAGATCTTTTCAGCAGTAAACTGAAGATCAGGCGGAATGTGCAATGACTCTGCACGTGTACCAGTTAAGATGTTTCTGTCATCTTTTGTTTGTTGGATAGCAATCAAGGCATTTTCAACAGTAACCTCTGATAAATCAGAAGCTGCTAGTTTATTGTCTTGAGAACCACCGGTTATTATTGGATGACTGTCTGAGAAGAGTGGTTGCCCATCTCCACCAGGATATGATGTGCTGAAACCATTGTTAAACACATTAGCACCTTTTACTTGTTTAGTAGAAGCCATAGCTCTTGCAAGACCTCTTGCACGTACTTTAGCAAAAGTATCATACAAGTTATCTTCCATAGCTTCCTCAGTTACTGCGAAAGCTAAAGCTACTGTGTCATGTGTGTAACGGCTGGTATACGATTCTGTAGCAGAATCATATTGTACAGCTGCACCTTCTGATTTAGTTGGTGCTTCACCAAAACCGGTGAAAAGCACTTCTTCTTCAAAAGCTCTATCTGAATTTTCAATTTCAAAACAAGCTTTATGTTCGTCATCTATTGATCCATACTCCATACCAAAGACTGCATTTAGTCCAGGAAGGAGCTGTTTAGCAATATTACCTCTATTTATAGCCATAATATATTTCCTCCTAAGCTAAATTAGCAATAGAGACCGTAGAACCAAGTCCATAATGATCTCTGTGTTGATTAAGTTTTACCTCGAACTTTGGATATCGATCAGATGCAGCTTCACCAGGTAGTGTCGATCTTCTTAAAAGTCTACAAGCTTTTGATTGTACAGAGCCTGAACCACCTTTCATACCGAATCCTGACATACCAGTTATAGCTGAACCTGCTCCTAATGTAACATCAAAGTTCAAACCGATTTGAGTGTCTGCGACAGTCGCATCTGCTTGAATCATAAATGTTGCATTCGGATCATCGAGTACCAATGCTGTTGGAGTATCTTCCGCAGATGAAGTATCAGCTGGGAAGTAGTTTGACCAAGTTGGTTGCTTAGTAGTCGAATCGACCCACTTAGCACCCATAAAAACTCCAGCCACTAGGTCGGTTGTAGCAGATACTTTTTGAAGCTTACCACTGACAATCTTTACCAAGTCACCTTGGAAAATATTTTCATCGGAGCCATTCGCCACGGAATATTCATTCATTCCACTGGAATTGTATGCACCACCACGCATCCTAGAAGGTTGGAATCCATTCAAAGTTTTAGATGTTGCCATCTTTCCTCCTTCAATAGTTAAGTGTTTACGTTAAATTGTAAACCAACACCCTCTACTTATCAAAGTGTGTAGGCCTACCTGTGGTAACTTTTGAACGACTATTGTTTGAAATAGGCATACGAGGATCATTCTTGCTCATAAGCTGTCGATTGATAGCATCGGTTTGGTTTTGTGTAAACTCATCTATATGTTGTTTATATTGTTCGTTATGTTCAATAGTATTTGCAGCTAATGCCACATCACCACGAATCACAAGTTTACCAAGGCTACCCATCTCCTGGTTTTGGAAACCAGCACTCATTTCAGGAACATCTTCAGGTCGGACAAAATCCCAACCTTCATATTGTTTCGTCTGAACATTTTGATCATCATATTGACCTTTCAGAGAAATACGAATCCACCTAAGAACAAGTCCTCGTGAATTATATCTATCTGTTACCTCTTTAGGTATTTTTAACCAATTTTGTTTTTCATAGACACCTCTTTGTTTTGCAGAAGTGTTTTGCGATGTACGAGTCGCAGCTTTTACGTCAGTCTTTTTTACATTTGGTATCGTAGTCATATCAATTATTACCTTTCATATCCACGTTATGCATTAACAATAGTGTAGTCATCGCCAGCCTTATCGACTTTGGCTTTTTCTTTAGCATACACATCAAGTGGAACATTCATTTTTTTAGCAAGACGAACATCTTCTTGTGATAATCGTACTTTGCCTTTAGATGATGCTGGAGAACGTGACTTTCCAGCAACCACTTGAGCAGGTTTTGACGGATCATCCTGCTCTCCGAACTTATGAGGAAATTCTTTTTTAATTCTCCTCGTAATCTCATTATAGAACTCTTTACTATCAGGATCAAAGCCTTCCTGTAAAAGTTGTTGATTAATAACCAAAGCTCCTTGAGTCATTATTTGATCTTTTTGAAACCAATCAGCATTATCATCTCTCCAAGTCATAGCTAAAGGATTAGGTTTTTGTTTTTGCTGAGGTGTTTGTTGTTGAGCTTCTGTTGATAAACTTTCGTTTTTCTTAGTTTGATCTTCTCGATACCATCTTTTAGCATCTACAAATTGTAATTTAGTTGTCGAATCAGCTATAGATTTTTGAGCTTCTAACATTTTATCTTTATCACCAGCATCATAAGCTGCTTTATAATTATCTTCAGCCATTTTTAATTGACTCTTTAGATTATTTTCTTGACTTACTAAACCAGCTGTTTCAACATCATTTAACTTTTTATCTTGAGAACTTAATTTAGTTTCTAATTCTTGTATTTTTTGTTGAGCTGTTAATAAAGCTTCTTCTTTTTCTTTTCGTTGTTTTACAAGTCTATTGATTCGTTTTCTAGCCCCGTCAGTCTCAATTCCTTCTAATTCTTTTGGTGCTTCATCATCCCCCTCAACAATATAAGATTCATCTTCTTTTGATTCTTGATCAACAGGTTTTTCAGCAGCTAGTTTATCTAAACCATTAGTATTTAAATCAATTTCAATTTCGGGTTCGGTTTTTTTTGTATTTTCCTGAGATTGGGAAATATCTAATTCTTGAAAACCGTCGTCTTGTGTTTTTGTGTTTTCTTCGTTCATTATTTATTTTCTCCGCAGTTACGAGTTACGATTACGTTAATTATCAAATTATACATTAATCCTTAGCTATATCCAAATTAGGATCTAAATCTGAAGGATCAGGCACAACCATTAAAACTTGGTCATCAAATAATAAAACCATTCTAATTCCTTTATAAAAAAATTTATCACCTTGGTATTTACCATAAACAATGTAGTCTCCTGGTTTACACCAAGCTCCTCCTTTAAATCGATCTCTATCTGCATATGCTAATTCACCAACTTTTAACACACGACCAACTGTTGTTAAATATTGAGCATCGTCTTTAAATTTAGAAGGTAATAAAATACCACCTTTTGTTTTTTCTCTAATAGCCACAGGTCTAATCAAAACATGATATCCTGGAATATTAGGTAATATTTCCGGATCAGAAGTTTCTTTATTTGTTATCCAATCATCATTTCCAGCAGAAGCTGTTGCTACTCCAGCAGCTTTAACCATTATGTATCCTCACTTTCTTCATTATCATTATATATTCTATCTTCAGCTAATTTAAGTTCTTGAAGAGCAATACCTAAACCTTCAATAATTCCAACTTGATATCTATACTCTGGATAATCAGCTGACGAACCACTTGAAACATTATCAGTCAAATTATTTCTTTTTTCTGTAAGTTGTTTTCTTAAATAATCAATTATGGGGTCCATATGGGGTGCCTTTCAAATAAGTCTTTTTCAGATTCATACATTGCATCAAGATACTCTTGTTTAATCATAGCATCTTGAACCTTAATAGGACCAGCAGAATCTCTTCCACCAATAATAAGTTTACCGTGCATTCTAATTGCTGGCTCATCAAAATACTCTTTATAACTATCTATTAACATAACTAAGTCTTCACATAAGTTTTCCATATACCCAAATTCAATATCTGGATAATGGTTAATAGTATAATGATCATAATAATCTCTAACAACATTTTTATTCTCGACTATTTTAGTCAGGAATGTTTCATAATCTTCAGCTTGGCATTCTTTTTCTAATCTTAAATTTTCTTGCCAATTCCATTGATGCCCTCTGGTGTTAGATTTTTTTCGAGATCGATGATGAAATAGACTATGTACAAAAGTCATAGGATGTCTTAAAAAAGCAAACGGTTGCTTCCCAAAGGTTGGAGGAGTATTATGAGAATCATAAACAGAATCACCAATTGGTTTAGCACCATTAGCATATTGTAATAACATCTGCTTTACCCAACGACCACCGGTCTTCGGTACATGTATAAATACACTATTTTTAAGTTCTATGGCCATTTAAAAACAAAAAGTCTCCATCAGTTATTTCAGGCATTGTTAATGCCACTTTCCTACCATGTTCTACATCCTTTATTGGTTGTAATCCTTTTCCTCGATGATTATAAAAGCAACTATATCCTCTATCAAAACAGAATTGAAAAGATGTTTCGACAGGATACTTATTAAACTTTGAATATATTTCAAGCATTAAGTGAGGTTGGTGTTTCTCAATAGTTTTCTTTGCCCCATTTAAAACATCAAGTTCAGTTCCTTCAGTATCTATTTTTATAAAACAAACATTATCTGCTGAAGGGTGTTGTTCATCAATCGTAGACATTTCAACTTCAATTGGGAAACCATCAACCAGATTTTGGAATGATGAATTAGATAGTCGTTTACTATCTACATAAAATGTTTCTTTTCCGACTTTATCCGATAACGCAATGTTATAGGGACTAAAGTTTAAATGGTCATCTTTTATTTTACATAATTGTTCAAAGACTGGAGGTACGGCTTCATAACCATAGACATGACTAGAATGAATTGCAAAGAATTTACTATATTGACCGACGGCAGCACCGATGTCTAAGACCGTTCCTTTTGGATCAAGGTGTTCTTTAGTCTGACCTAACATAAATTCTTTTACGTGAAGATCATAATAATAAGGATTGAATACTCGTCGTTGTAAAACTTCTTTTGATAAAGTATTTAATAAATTCATGGTTTCATAATTACTTGTAGGGCTATTCTTTCTCCCTCATCTACATGGGTACCTCTATGCCATCCATAGTTAGGTTCAAATAATATAAAATTAGTTTCGTCCGATGTAAAGTGTTTTAAATTTTTATATATATTTTCAGATAAAGGATCATCGTCTTTAAACTGTCTGGAAAAATAAGAATTCTTTCTAGCCCATAAAGGCAATGATGCATTAATCTTTCTTTGACTTGAATCAGATAATGTATTAGCCAATTGATTACTTTTACAAAATAACATTTCTATTTCATTAAATTTCCATCGATGACTTTCAGGAACATAAGCTAACGGACCATTTTCTCTTTTAACTTCATTTAAATAAATCATATTTTTTATGTAACTATACTTAGGGTCAATGTGTAAAGTATATAATTTATTCTTTGGTTTAGTTTTCTGGTCGGCTTGGAAGTATTCATTAAAGGTATCTTCATTATCACTGATATGTAAATTAATATCTGTAATCATATAAGAATCTTCAAGTAAATTTAATTTAGTATAAACATCTAATAATTTTTCATAAATGATATGATGCTTTGGTAAGTTAACAATTCTATCCTGTACTCTTGCATTTCTTGTCGGAGGTTTATTGCGTAGCTCGTTTATTTCTTTTTTTAAACATTCCATTAATAGGTCTGTATCAATAGTGGTACTATAAAAACCATTTTCAGTAAAACCTTTAGGTCCTTTATAATTAATGTTAGATGTTTTTAATTTTAAATTGAATCCATTAACTGCTGCAAGTAATTGTTTTTCTAAAGTCTTGCACGGTTTAAAATTAGAATAGAGTTCTTGAATATTTTTAAGAAACAATTCCCCATCAGATTGTTGAAGAGCTAATAACAAACCATCATAAACTTTAGGAAAATCATTTTTATCGTTAGGTTCGTAGGTATGGTCGTCAAAACAAACAGCAGGGTCTGGAAGAACAATGCCGTGATCTGTTATGCTATCCATAATTTTAAGTCAAATTAACTCTACCACCAACTCTCATAGCCACTTTTGCAAATCGTTCATTCTCTTGTTTTTTTGCATCTGTATGATGAAGTTCATTATAAAGTTTTTGAGTGGCTGTCGTTAAGGTTTCATAATCTGGAGCTTCTAAGATTTCTTTCATATATTTATCACTACCTGGTTTTTCAAACGTATCTGCATAAAATAAAGTTGTTTGTTCTTCAGGAGTTAACTCTCTAGCATCTTTTGCTTTTTCAATTGATTCTGGTATTTCTTCAATTCCAACTCTCTCAGCTATATTTTTATATCGTTGTTTAGCTGTTACAAGTGATGGTTTTGTATATTGAAATAATCCCGCAGCCGTGCTTTTTGGATTTTTAGCTTGTGGATTTTTGTCACTCTCCATTTCAGAAACAATCTCTGTAAATACATCTAAGTTAGCCTTAGCTTTATCTTTGTCTTGTATTTGAAGTCTGTTAAGAGCTTCGTCAATAATAAAATTACTTGTCATAACTTCTGGTACCTCTATTCCTTCTGTTGTTGTTCCCTCTCCTACAGTTTCAGGTATATCACCAAAAACTTCCTTTGTTGTCTGTTCATCAGTCATTTCAGGAGCCGGTGATTCGGTAGGAGTCGGGGTTGATATTGTTGGAGAACCCATATCTCTGAGTTTATCCGTAGGTGGTGCAACATCAGACATAGGGCCGCCTTTGCCTACTGCATCAGCTGCTAACATCATAGCTTGGGCTGCCTGTGTTCCAGGATCAACCATGTTTGCCATTTGTTGCCCTGTCTTACTACTGTCAGCCATAAATGAAGCTGTCGGAACTTGACCTCCGGGTGCTAAATTTATTGGTGGTTGTTTTGTATTTTGTTGTCCGACCAATTTAAGTAAATCCATAACAACCTTAGATGTCAATTGATCGTTATTCTTTTTCTTAGCATCTTCTATTTTAGCAGCCTCAACCATAGCATCTATGTCAACTTCTTTAGATTTAAGATCAAGTTCCCTGTCTTTAAAGTTTAATTCAGCTGCAATTTTTTGAGCATCAATTCCTTTTTGAACTTTATCTAATTCAAGATGTTGTTTTTGTAAATCAATATTTTGTTGCTCAACACTATCTAAACCTCCTTGAGCTTTTAATTTATTAGCTTCAAGAATTTGTTTAGCTGATTCAGCCATAATCATTCCCATTGTAGCTCCTTGATCAACTTGTCCTTCTTTATTCTTCATTAAACCGCCCATCTGTTCTTGGAATCTAAGAACCATATGTTCTCTAATATTAGCTAACAATATCGGAACTATTTGTTTCATTACAGGATTAGCTCCATTTAAAGGATCTTGAACATAAGCTGATTTAACTTGAATATGAGCATCATGATCTTGTCCCGGAAAAGCTTTAATTGGCTTACCTTGAGATACAAGCATAATATCAGCTACAGGATCTTGAGGCTGTGACGGAGGCTTTTGAATAATAAACCTTTCCGGATTATCAACATTAGCTGACGTTAAAACAGATTTATAAACTTCTTGCATATTAAATGTACCCGGAGTTGCTTGAGATGCCATCTGAAAAATTAACTGTGATTGAGCTAATCTATGAGCACTTGATGGAACGTTCGGATCTGATACAGGAACTACATCAACTCTACCATCAAAATCTTGTTTTTTAATTTCTACTTGACCACCTACAATATCATATGGATACTGAGGAGGAAGAAACTCGTAATTAATACGAGCTAATATTTTAAATTCGTCTCGTTGAGATTTGTGGAGTCGTTTGTGAATTGCTGAAAAAAACTTACCTGATGCTTCTAATAATGCTAATGTCGTGCCAACCGGACCATAATTTGTTGCATCCGACACAACCTGTTCAGTCGTGTCAGCAAATTTCTGACCAGCTGTGGCTAAAAATCCAAGCATTTGAAACAGAACTTGTGATGGTTCTTTATACGGAAGAGGGACTATTGACTTGTTTAGATCTATACCTGTGGATTCAACATCCCGAAATTCTCCGGGCATTATTGGAGTATTATCTCCAACAACTCGTACTCCTCTAGCTTTAAAACCTCCTGGTAAATTAGCAAATTGACCAGCATCAACCAAAGCTCTCATTGCAGCTGTAGCCGACATTGTCAGGTTACCTAAGAAATGTAACAACCCTAAACCATAAAATCCAAAACCCGGTACAAATTTATAAGCTACAAAATGTTCTCGTTTAATATGACGGGAATCCCCATCATTCCAATTACGACGAATGCTTAGAATTTTTTTACTGGATTTATCGACTGTTACAATATAAGGCCAAGCTTCTCCATTTGGGCTGTTAAAAGGTTCGGGTAAATCTAAATATAAATGTTGTTCTAATAAAACATGAGATGTATCATATGGTTCTTCTTCATAAGCTGATAATCCCATAATCTGATCAGCTTTAGCTGTAATCATGCCTCTTTCTTCTTGAGAAGGTTCGCCAAGATCACAATCTCTATACATACCTACATTCATATCTTTAGTTAATTCGTTTGCTGTTCTATAAATTAAATGAGTATAACGATCAGCTCTTCGTAAATCCGGAGTTAAATTTGATACATGAAATTGATCAATAGGTATAAATTCAGATATTGGTCTTCCTGTTGTTTCATCGTAATAAACTTTTTTAATTGAAGTGCCGATTAAAGGAAGATGAAAGAGCATTCTTTCCATTTCATCAAAATATTCTGGCATTTCCTCAGTCAGTTGATAATTCATAAAATCCTTAACTCGTTTAGCTTGAGCTTCTTTTTCTGGAGTTGGATTCCCAAGTATCTGCGTTTTTACTGGACCTTTAGCTGGAAATAATTCTTGAGCTGCTTTAGATTGAAATTTAACTGCATTCTCAATAATTAATGGATGTGTTGCTGTACAAGCTCCATCAAATGGTTCTGTTGTTTCTTCTAATTTAAGTCCTAGTAAATCAAAACCTCGTTCAAAAGTCTGTTCCCATTCTTGTCGTGATTCTTTATCAGCTGCAAAATTATCTAAAACTGTCGTTGAAATGTCGGTTAAATCTTCTTCATCCATATACTCAGCTATGTTGCCGTGAAATTCTTTTAAAGAGGCTAATACAGAACCAGCATCTTCATTTAAGTCAACTGATACCTCTCCAGTTTCAGTATCAACATCTACTGCTAATTCTTCTTCTTGATCAGGATTTACATTAACATCAACACCAGGAAGGCCTTGAGTCATTTCTTTTACATCGGTATTTACTTTTTCTATTTTTTCAAAAGGATTTTTTTCTACTGCCATTATTACTCTCTAAATGTTATCTAAGTTCCAGTATGTTGCTTTATTTTTTTTATAAACATTTTCGTCTTCACTATTATAGTTCGGATCGTATGGATGTTGCAAGTGCCAAGATTCTTTAAGATATAACACAGCCATAACCATCGAGTCAACCTGATCATCATGAGCCGCATTTGGAAATGATACAGCCTCATCAAATAATACTTGTGCCCAAACTTTATTAGGCAACCAAACTCTTCCCGACTCAACTAATGGGGAAGCAGCATAAGCTCTTGTTACTTTATCACGATCTGGTGTATATTCCAAGATCGGAAGACCGGCTCTTCTTAAATCTTGTATTAAAGATTGTCCACTGGCTTTCTTCTCAATAACAATTAAATCAGGTTGATGTTTCTCAAAATTTTCTTGAGCAGTTGATCGAAGTTCAGGATACTCTAATCGATCTCTTATACTTCCTAATAAAATTAGATGACCAACCATGTGTTCTTTACCTCCACTATCAACTTCTTTTTCCATAAATATTCCCCAAGTTTGTATTACACTATAATCAGCTGTAGTCTTAGTTGAAAAAGCCGTGTCCATCGTCTGAATTACAAAATCACATTCTGGCGGATCTTCTTCTCTCCAAATTTTAAACCAACTTTTTTTAAAGATTCCTCCTTCATCAGGAACAGGATTTTGCATGTATAAAGATTCCCAATACCGAGAACCATTATGACGACGAATTTCAATTTCATCATTTTTTAAAACATCTTTAGGTTTCCACTCTGGAAAATATGATTCTCCTACAGGTATATTTAATAATCTACTACTTTCATCATCTACCCATGCAGGAATTTTAAGAACATCCCAAGGAATTGATGGACCTATTTCTGAATCATCACTACTTTCACAAGATAATAACCAACCACAAATATCATCCTCGTGATATCGTGTATTAATAATAACAATAGCACCTCCTGGCATTAACCTTGTTCGTAAACCAGCCGGATACCATTCTTTAATATATCGTCTACCTGTTTCACTAAAAGCATCTTCTTCTGACATTACGTCATCAAGCAATGCAACATGAGCACCACGACCAGCAATCTGTGTTCTAACTCCAGCAGCTACGTAAACTCCATTTTGATTTGTCTGCCATTTTCCGGCAGCTCGAACATCCGACCTTAATTTTACTCCTCTAAACACATTTTGATATAAACTTGATCCTACCAAATCTCTAACTGATCTACCAAAATCTGAGGCTAATGTGTCAGAGTGAGAAATAGATAAAATTTCATGATTAGGGTGTCTGCCTAAATACCAAGCCGGAAATAACTTAGAGCAAATAACAGATTTAGATGAACGAGGTGGTAAAAATACCATTAATCGTTTTAACTCCCCTTCTTCTATCTTTTGTAATTTTCTTGAAATAATATCAATGTGTTTACCCATTTTAAAATCAGCTATTAATTTTGGAGCAAATGTTTTTACAAAAGCTAAAAAATTATTTTTACTTTTAATTAAAGATTGCTCAGCTAATTTTTGTAAAAGAGCTTTTTTAGATTTATCGGATAATTCACCGGAAGATTCAATTAACTGTGTCACTACCCTCTTGTAAGTTTTGGCTAAATACTTTTAAATGTCCTAAATAAACTAATATCTCTACAGCTAAATTTCTAGCTAAATCCATAGATTTATCTGGATTTAACAAGGCAGGATGTTTTAAAACGGCTTCCAGAAGTATTGTAGTTATAAACTCAATTCTATCTTCAAATCTATGAAAGTCAGGAGCACCGGGTGCATGTCTGCCGGGATCGTAAAAATCTGAGGGATTTGTATCAGGTTCACTTGCAAAAATAAAATTATGGTAAGCATGTACATCAACCCCATCATTTTTTTTCTCCGGAAGTCTTAACGTCTTTAATACCTCATTCAGTATCGTCTGTTTTAATATCTTGTTGTTCTTGGGTGTTTTCACTGACATTGCTTTTACCACCTTTTACTAATTTAAGTCCTACTACATCAGCCAGTCTTTCGATATCTTTATCAGCATCATTAGTTAATAATTCTGATGTTGTAATATTTTGCTCAACTTTAGATAAATCAACAAACATACCTAAATGTTTACCAATACCTTCTAAAGCTCTATTTGCATTTGTATGATCGTGATTCGTCATTGAACTTTGATATACTTCATGCATTTTTTCCAAGACTTTTTCTTTTGTCCAGCTAATCCTTTTTAAAGCTTGTTCCTGATAATCTTCAATACGAGCTGCAACCTTTTTATTATTTAATAACTGGCGGGCACGTCGTCGGGTTAAACCGTCAGTATCATCTTCTTTATAGCCGGCTTTCTTAAAAGCTGCTAGTTCATCTCCGGTTGCTACGTATTCCATGACAAATTTTTCTTGGAGAGGTGTTAAACCACGAGCTATAAGAGATTTAGCAAATGTTTTTACTTTTGCTGGTCTTTCTAACATATCATCCATTCTCCTTGTATATTCTTCAGGGTTAAGTCGTTTTAGTCGAATTAGCCGTCTTCGTTCAAGCTCAGCTTTCATCTCATGTAATTTTCCCCCATGATTTCGTTTATAATTACTTGAAGTTTCTTTAATTAAATTAATTAATTCTGATTCTTTAAGTTTCCCATATAAAACATGTGGTCTAAATTGTGTCACAATGTTTTCCTTTTATTAAATTAGTATACCTTAAAAATATTTAGCTAACCAACAAAATTTATTAAGGGGGACATGTTGGTTAGCTAATTCTTAACTATAAGTTACTTATTGACTTATAGCAAGGTTTATTTTATATTAGCTGTTATATATGAGACCTGAAGAATTTTTATATTTACCAATGGTATTACTAGATAATCGAGTAATGGAATACCAATTTTGTATGCAGAATATACAACATCCTAAAGGACATTACATGGAGTTTGGAGTGTATGAAGGAAAGTCCATTAATTATTTAGCTAGTTTAAATAAAAAAATTACTTTTCATGGTTTTGATAGTTTTAAAGGATTGCCTGAAAAATGGTTTATGGGGCATAAAGTTATTGAGAAAGGACATTTTGCTGTAAAAGAATTACCAGAAGTAGTACCTAATGTTGTGCTTTATGAAGGATGGTTTGAAGATACCATACCTGAATGGAAGAAAAACCATCAAGAACATATATCTTTTATTAATATTGACTGTGATCTTTATAAATCTACAAAAACAATTTTAGAATTATTAAATGATCAAATTGTCAGTGGGACGTTATTACGATTTGATGACCTTCTACCATCTCCTATATCACCTTACCCTAAATGGGAAGAAGGAGAATGGAAAGCTTTAAGTGAATGGTGTGTTAATTTTAAACGTAAAGTTATACCAATGGCACGATCTTGGAAACAAGGGTGCATTATGAAAGTTGATGAATGATTAAAACAAGTTTAGGACGTGCTTTTATTTATACATGTGGTCACGTCGTTATAGCAATGAATGTTGTCTACTGGTTAACTGGAGCTTCGTTGTTTGAAGCTGGATTAGTTGCTTTAGTAGAACCGTGTATTAATGGATGTTGGTATTATATATTGGATAGATTTTGGATAACTTCCCAACTAAAACACGTAAAAAAGTAATAACATTGGTAAAAAAATACATACACATTAATCAACATAAAATAAAAAGTAATCTTAAACATAAAACTAACGATCCTGTAATTACGGTTAAAATAGGTAAACAAAACATTTATGGACATGAAGTCGAACTATTAGGTAATTCTAAAGTAATCTATGGTGGTAATGATAAACCTCTTTTACCTTGTGGAGCTAGAGTAATATTAACAACAGACAGTGATGTCATAATAGATGGAGTAAAATATGGTTGAAAGAATTATGGATCCTAAAAACATTCGGCCGGATCACTTGGAACGATATAACTTTGCCTGCAAGAAAATAAAAGAAGTTATTGCCAAACCTAGTGATATTTTAGATATTGGCTGCGGAATCGGTTATGGTTCTTTTATTATGCACAACATGTTAAATTGTGGTGTCGATTGTATTGACAAATCACCTGTAGCTCACGGAGTATATCTTGAAGCTTTTTCTGATAAAGCTCCAAGAATTAATTACATTGTCGAAGATTTTACACAGCTAAATCCTGATCGACTGCCGGCAAACTATGATGCAGTTGTGTCTTTTGAGTTCATTGAGCATATACCTCCTGACCTCGCCCAAAGTGTTTTTGATCTAGCCGGAGAGAAATCTAACATATTCATATGCTCCTCACCAAATGAACGGGTAAGACCTCATCGACTGCCGCCGGTTAATGAATTTCACTACAAACATCGACTGCCGCCGGTTAATGAATTTCACTACAAACATTACACACCAGAAGAATTTGAAGAGATGGGAACACAAGCTGGGTTTACAGCTGTTGATTTTTATTGTCAAACAAACGGAGCTAACTACGAAGTCAGGGAAGGCCTGGAAGGTGGTAAATTTATGATAGCTGTATTTACCAGGGGTAGTATGGGTACCCTAGATTTTAAAACAAAGGGGCCTATTCTACAGAAAGAAACTGTAGATTAAATATGGTTTTTTGCTGAATTTTCGTCACTTGCATATAACATATAACACAAACACCCCCTGTTTTTTTCTGCCCCCTTGACTGAATAAGGTAATGATGATTCGTGTAAAATAAATAAAAAAAAGTGTTGACAAATATTGTGGATAGGGTACACTATAATAGTAATTTTAATATTAACTTTTATATGGAGAAATGATAATGAAACAATTAGAATTACCACTTAAATTTAAACCTAATACTTACGAGAGTTATACGGATATTCAGAAGAAAGAATATTGGGAAGCTAATTACAACATTCAACTGCAGAAGATAGATACGGCAGTAAGAATGCTAAACGGTCTAATAAGTCTAGTAGATGAGAGTATTCCCGATTCTTTCCCACGATTAACTGTTAAAGGTCGCATCAGAAAGATTTGCAACGATTTAACAGGTAAGAAATTGCCTTCTCGTATGTTTCTTTTGGATGATTAAATCTACTTCCTTCCTAAATGAAAACCCCAGGTTAATCCCTGGGGTTTTTTTATGGAGAAGTCTTTTTATTTTTTAGGATAGAGTATATCGTTTACTTTATTATTGAAATGGTCAAAGAGATTAGCAAACTCCGGACTAATCTCATACAGTTTATGTTCATACTGCATCTCTATATCATCTATTAGTTTAGTCAGTTTCTTTAGATTATTTCTAAATGCAATATTGTTAATAATATTAACTCTTCTAGCTTTTACTTTGTCAATGTTATTCATACAATTTCTCCGGGTCGGTTGCCCAATAGTAAGACATAATCATTGAGCATATTAAGTATATTACTAGACAAGTAATAAAGATTAAAGTATCCGTCGGTATTTCATTAAATGGTATCGGGTGAATTGAACCAAGAAAGAAAGAGACTGCCACAACATTCGCCATAGCAATCCAAAAGAATATAGTGTTTAATTTAATTGTCATTGTTATGCACCGTTCGGATAAGATTCATAATACTCATCAAAAAATTCTTCCGGTGTATTAATGTACCGCATAAAGCCGTTAACTAACATATCAAAGTATCTAGGTTCGCAGACAAAACTTTTGCCAAACCATTGCAGGTCATCAGCTACATAGTTATCCACAAAACATTTAGATTGTTCTGTTAGTGGTTCAAGTAAGATAATTGATCCGTGATTTTGTATTGTAAAATGTTCTGTAATCATCATTTCTCCTATTCTGATTATTATTACAATTATAGATTAACAGACCAAAAACCTATGTCAACCCTTTATTTGCTTTTTTTTGTCTTGATATAAGGCCCGTGAGTGAGTAAATAGATTAGCCGGAATAGTAAAGTATCAAGAAAAAAACGGGGTATACATCCCTACTGCCAAAAAATAAAAGCACAAAAAAAATCCCCACGAGCATATACCCGTGGGGATCTAAATGAAGAATCGTACTACTACTTATATTTCTGTAAGATTCTTCGCAAGGCATTAATACGATCCCCACCACCTGCTTCGTGGCATTGATCGCAGATCTGCCCATCGACTCTCGGATAGCCGTTGTGACCACCTTCCCAAGTCGAGGTTTTACCATTGTCCAAAACTCTGGGAATGGCATTGGCTTTTATGGAATAACCACACAAAGCACACGGATCAGGAATCGTCTTCGTGACGGCTCTTTTGATCATATCTTCTATTTCTTTTGATGATGTCATATCATTTCTCCTTTCAATCTTATAATACCACATCCGTGCCCCTTGTCAAGCCCAAATAAGAAGCCTAGGCGAACATCTCGGACATCTGATGACCTCTGATACCTAATAGATATAAAGAAAAAAACGGGGTAAATACAACTACCCTAGAAAAAAACCAGGCACAAAAAAAAGCCCACAGCCGTTAAACTGTGAGCTTTCTTCGGGAAGGAACTATTCATCATTCATATATCATTTCTCCCTTATTAACAGCTATAATATCTGAGTAAAAAGGCTCGTCTATTTTAAGCATAACTTCGGTGTAGCCGTCACCTAGCCACTCAAAAACACCTTCATTACCCATACTCTTATCACATTGAATGCCGACACAAGTTTGGTCAAACTCGTCAACATCACTAGACACCCAAACTATTTTAGGTCTTGTCATATAGAACGGAATGCCTAGATTTTTTAGATTAACTCCGTGTGCCAAGTAGTAGTCGGACTTCTTGGACAACTCTACGAAGTTCTCTATGATGTCTTCTATCATCATAATCATTTCTCCTTTCAATCTTATAATACCACACACCTTGATGTTGTCAAGTAGCCTAGATTGGTTATGACATACATACTCGTGCCTCTCCACCTAGTATATACAAAGAAAAAAACGGGGTAAATATAACTACCCAAGAAAAAAACCAGGCACAAAAAAAAGCCCACAGAAATTAATCTATGGGCTTTCTCCGGAAGGAACTGTTATTTAAAAAGGCAACTCTAATTGTTTCCCTTTTCTATCCGTGAAGATTCGTTTGCCTCTAGCTTCCCTTTTCTTCATTCGTTCTTCATTGTCGGCATAGACTTGAGGGTAAGTTTCTTTCAAGTATTCTTTATACAAGTTGTAAACTTTCTCACGATTACCTTTGAAGCCAAGTTCTCTTTTAATAAGAGTGTAGCTACTAGGTGCTTTAGAGGTAAGCTTCATATTGTAATCAATCTCACTTCTTAAACCATTAAGTAGTGTAAAGGCTCTGATGCATTTAATGTTTTCGTATCCGGTGACCATTGTCATTATTTCTCCTTTGTAAATGGTTAAAGATTCATAATAGCATCTTTTGCTTCATTGTCAAGGGCAAATAAGAGTCGTCAGAGAGTATCTTGGATAGCTAATGACCTTTAGTACCTAGTATACATAAAGAAAAAAACGGGGTTCACACCACCACCCAAGAAAAAAACAAGGCACAAAAAAAAAGCCCACAGAAATTAATCTATGGGCTTTTGTCGGAAGGAACTTTATTTAAAGGGTAGTTCTAGCTGATGAATATGGTCGCCCATATCTTTTCCAATGGACACCTTTGGTTTCTTGTCATTCAAACAAGCATTCCTGAAGTGGTTCAATGCTCCTATGTCCGAGTTTAAGTCCTCCGTATTACCATACCAATTAATATAATTGAAAAACTTTTCACCCATTAGCTTTCTCACTAACAAAGCTTGGCTAGGGTCAAGGTAGCATAGGGCAAAATGCATTCTGTCCGTAGCCCTAGCTAGTGACTCACTACGACTGTCAACCACTCCTAGTCTTTCTAGTTCTTTTTTAAATAAATTTGGCATTACATTTCTCCGTTAATGGTTAATTTCTAATTTAGAACCATTCTAAACTAGATACCCTAAAAATTATTTGGGTATGATACTTTATACCACGAAAGAATTTAGAATGTCAAACGATAAATAACGAAACCCCGTGTCAACATAGGGAAGACTACGGGGTTTCTACCATTTGGAGAAATGATGATGAACTACTACCATAAAGAAAAACAGATGTCAAGAGAAAAACCAAAATAAATAAAAGAAAAAAACGGGGTGAATACAGCTAGACCCTAAAAAACTCTTATAAATACAAGAAAAAAACACGGATTATATAAGAAAATCAATGAGTTATATAAATTTATATAATTTTATTTAAAAAGTGCTTGACCTTTTGTAATGGATTTATTAATATTAGACAATGAATAGTTAATTTAATAATATCAACCATTTATAGGAGATTTGATAAAATGAAACAATTAGTATATGAACACGAGTTTATTAATGCTTTAGTATCTGACGAATACGCAAGCTTTACCCGTAATGGAGCAAGGGAACTCTTCCAACATTTAGAACTTTTAGAAGAAGACTTGGGGGAGGTTTTTGACTTTGACAGAGTGGCAATTCGTTGCGAGTGGTCAGAATATGATAGTTTAGAAAAGTGTTTGGAGAATTACGACAACATCAAGACATTTGATGAACTGTGCGACCATACAACAGTTTTAAACATTCACGATTGCACGGGCAAGGATACGGGCAGAATAATGATAGCAGATTTTTAAGGGGTAATTATGGCTAAAATATTAAGAATAGATTTACAAAATGCTTTTCCAACTGAAACCTTTGATTCATCAGAAGAATTAAGATTAAACCTATGTTCCTATCATTCAGTTGATTGGCAGGGTGTTGATGATGATAACAATGATTTAGACATATTTACATTAACACTTGATGAAATTTGTGATTATGGTGAATGGGATTATAAAGAAATAACACTTAAAAAACTTAACACATATGAGGGGGAAAATTATGGGTAAAGTTAAAGAATATTATTACGAGAAAGAATGTAAAGACATCAACCAAGCAATCAAAGATTATCCCTACGAAGACGGGCAACCCGTACCTTGTGCAGAAATGGTAGCCAGAGAAATCTTTGATGAACTTAAACCACAATTTCACGACATAGAAGAAATACAAGACGGGGTACAATTCTACTATGACGAGAAATTATGTAATCCATAAACAAATAGGAAAGGGGTAAATTATGGCTAATTGTTTGGATGATAATGGAACTATTCAAGATGCAATTTTTGTACTAGAGAAACTTAACCTTGATAGTCCATTGTATGACGAAGAATATAACCAAGGAATTAAAGACGCAAAATTTGTAGTGTTGGAAAATTTATATGAGCAACTAGAGGCACATATAGAACAAGACATTTTAGAGTATACTAAACCAGAACTTAAAAAATTATACCATAAAAAATTCATTGATAGATACGACATATTAAACAGAATTTTAGAGTATACTAAACCAGAACTTAAAAAATTATACCATAAAAAATTCATTGATAGATACGACATATTAAACAGAAGGGGGTAAATTATGGAAAATTTTGTAAACGATATTCAAGAACTTGAGGAGGTTAGACATTTTCTAATTAAGGCAAGTACGAGCAACAATAGTGATACAATTTCGGCTTGTAATAGTCTTGCTCTTGAAAAATTAAATAAACATATTGAAACTAAAGTAAAAATCGTAGGTCAATTTGAAGCAACGGAGGAGGAATGATGACCCTATACTACACAACAAAAGAAATACGAAATACTGTTGCTGAAGTTTATAAAGAATTAAACAAAGATTATGATAATCTTGTTGAAAGTGGGCAATATAACACGATTGCCTATGATGTAGGATATATAAACTCTTTGTGTAATATTCTTGGAAAACGAGAACTCGGACAACAAATCTATAACAAATTTATGAAAGGAATTTAATATGCCAAATTGGTGTTATAATCAACTACAAATTACAGTAATATCTGAAAATAGTAAAACAACTATTTCTGATATTAAAAAGAAAATTTTTAATTCAAAAGACGAGTTAGATTTTCAAAAAATTATACCAATGCCTAAATCAGAAGAGGAGAATTGGTATGATTGGTCAATAGATAATTGGGGTACGAAATGGAATGCCTCCACAGAAGATGTAGATATTGATGATGATAGAATATACATCAGATTTAATACAGCCTGGAGTCCACCAATTCCAATAATAAAGAAACTTCACGAAATGTTTGATTCAGAAGAGGTGATGATAACCGGACACTATGAGGAAGAGGGTTGGGATTATGCCGGAGTATATCATAGAGAAGCTATGGAGGTAGTATGATGAAATATTACACAGTAGAATATAAAACCACTAATAAAATAAAAGAGAGAGAGTTTAACGACTTATCCAAAGCCCACGAGTTTGCAGAGGTGCAAGGTATGGAGGGATGTGATGTTAGAATATATGACAACACACGAGAAAGCAGAAAAATAATTGCTGAAGATTGGGGGGTGAGGTAATGCTTAAATGGGACGGCTTTGATGAGGCAATCATAGGTGTTGGAGAGAGATGCAGTACCGATTCAATGATAATATATGACCACAGTAAAATGGTAGAAATTCTTATTGTACGAGATGAAATGACCTTTGAAGAAGCTGAAGAATATATAGATTTCAATATCATTGGTGCATGGATTGGAGATACGACACCAATAATTATGCGAGACCAAATGCCGTATGATTATTGCACCACTACAAAAAAAATAAAAGAAAAGGAGTAATTGCTATGACGACAGAGCAAGAAAATACATACGAAAAGGTAGTAGACATAAAATCAAAAAAACCATTTAAACAATCTAATAAACTGTGTGATGAACACCAAGCTGATTGGGTGGCAGAAGAAGTATGCAAGGTAATTAATAAAGCTATGAAAAAAAAGTTAAATGCTTTTAATATCGCCGTTGGGTTAGCCGAAGTGACTATTAGTTATGTACACGATACTGCACCGGATACTTTATCAGCACAACATTTACTTAATTCAACAATAGGTCTTGAACTCGATCGACAAGTAAAAGAAAAATTCGAGGGTAAAGATGACTATTTAGAAAAGGAGGAAGATGATGACTAAATATGCATTAGTGACATTTAAAATAACCAACGGAGGTTATGAACATTATGAATACTCATACTACGAATATAAAAATGTGTCCGGAATGAGCCATAAAGAAATAGTGGAGGAGGTTTATGGTGATGTAGAAGTAAATCAAGATGACAATGACCAACATAAGTTTTGGTTGTCCGACTCAATATCTGACGAATTTATTAAAGAAGTTCAAGTCTATGGAATTGAGCCTATGACCTATGTAGAGTTGGGAGTCTTAAAAAGGTTTGGAGTATTGTGATGACTAAAAAATATTACATAGATTTTACGACTTTGGTAGTTGATGATAAATCTTTTAATAAAATAACATCTGATAATTTTAATCGTAAAGAATTTTTTAAACAATTAATTGATGATGATATTTTAGAAATTGTTAGTACGGATGAAGCTGATGAGTATGATGAAGCTGATGACTTGTCAAAATACTTGGGAGATGGATGATGACTAAAAAGAACTTAGTATATCCTTATGAGGGATACAGTAGTAGTGGTAGTGATGCTGACTATGAGCAACCTACAAAAATAATAACAATTAAAGTTGAGGGAGGGTGTGTTGTAGATGTAGAAAATATGCCCAAAGGTTATAAATACAGAATTGATGATGCAGATTTGGAGGAGTATTGTGATGAACATATCTGATTTACTATGTGATTTATACGACATTAAAAGACAGGCTAAGCTACATAAGTTTGGTGGTCTTCCTAAAGATAACGAGGGTACAGAAACAACCATTAATGATTGTCTCGATAATCTTATTGAACAATTAGAAAGTGAGGAGAGTGATGACTAAAGACAGAAATGAATTAGTTAAAAGTTTATCCTCAGTTTGGGAGGTCTTACATATGGCAAGAGAAGACTGTATATCTGAGGGTATTGAGAGTAATGACGAACAATGGAACGAGGTAACTTATGCTATGGCTAAGATACACGAAGCATTAAACATTAAACACGAGGAGGTGTGATGACTAAAGAACTGTTTGCTTTATACCTAGTTTTCTCTACTCCAACCGGTGTGGAGGAGAGGTTCGTTATGGCACGAGAGAACTGTAAGAACCTACAACCGATCGTTGAACAAGAGTTTAAACGATTGAATATTAACCGAGATGAACTACAACAATCCGGATATATGTGTATTGGTTGGAAGTTTCATCTCATAAGACAAAAGCTACAAGGTAAAGATGTGCCACCACCACAGCCAAAACCTAGTCCTTGTATTGTACCAATGAAAGAGAGTGAGTGATGAATAAAGTAAAAATAATATTTCAAAATGACGACCCTAGATGGGAGTATGTAAGAGGTGGTTTCCCCACTAACAAAGAACAAGCAAGAGATTGTTGGGTGAGCATTTCTTGTGGTCTTGCTCCAGAAAATTTATCAGAAGATGGAGAGTTGCCATACTATTTACAGATACAGAAACGAAGAGATGTATTAAAAGATGCAAAACTTTTAGTTAAGCACGGCTTTAAATGTCCATCAGATATTGCTGATATGTGTGATGATGATGGGTTAATTAAATATAAGGATAAAGGAAATGCTTGAGGCAGTAGTAGTGACTATATGGTTTGAATTGGCTGACGGCACATTGAGACACAAAAGACTTGGCACGACCTCAGATTGTGAGGGAGTGGCGACAAAACTATTTGAAAAGTACGAGCAAAATTCCAAACGACTAGTCGCCGTCAAGTGTGATACAGCAGAAAGTCTACGATTAAAAGAAGAAACATTTAAAGGATTATATCCCTATGATGACTAGCAAAATAATTATGTATATTGATGACGAGGACTACATTGTAGAGGCAACCGGCAAGAGAGCAACTACAAGTCAAGGGGTACACATAAAAGTACCCTCAGATTATATCAAACATTTTACACGACTTACAAATGACAAATAAGATTACAAGTATTGAGACGATTTATTACTTGTTCTTCTCTGGCTTGATGTCTAAATCAAGAGCAAGTCAGCAACTTAAACAACTAAATGCTCCAGATTACGAAGAAAGACTTTTAACTCTTGAGGGGCATAGAAAAGAAAGGGTAAACAAATGAAACATAAAGACACAGCAGATAGAAAAGTGGCTCAAGTCGTAGGAGGTATCCAATGGGTAGGACTATGGCTTTTTGTTTTATTTTGCATTATAGCAATTTTCGTGTAGTCTTGTGATATGACACCACAATGGCTCAGAACTCTAACACTATACTCAGCAATACTTTTGGGTATAGTGTTCTTCCTTATAAGTATAATATAGGTATTACTACAACGATATACTAAAGGTATACACATAGACTCATATGTATACCTATAAATCCTAAGTACACCTATGTATTCAGCTAGGTATACATATAGATACTCATAGATACATATAGTTCTCCCCGAGAGACACCCCAACCTATCACGATTTTTTTCTCTTGACAACCCCCTAATTAATTTTTATAGTATTAAAATTGGGAAAAACGAGGTGTGAAAGGGGGAAAAACATGGAACACCATACAGACTCTAAATTCGTAAAGCACATACCGTGCGACAACTGTGGGTCATCTGACGGAAACTCGTTATACTCAGACGGTCATACTTACTGTTTCGTATGCAACACACATACACCAGCTGACAGCCCGGCCCCTATGCCTAAACCACAGGAACCACCAAAGCCACAGCCTCTACCAAACGGCATCATCGATGAACTGACGGATCGCCACATATCCAGGGAGACCTGCCAACGATACGGAGTGAAACACAATCGTGTTGACACACAGATCAGCCGTCACCTCTATCCGTACACCGACAAAAACGGGAATCACATCGGAACTAAAGTCAGAGATACCCAGACAAAAGACTTCAAATATATAGGCGACAGCCGTAATAGCATACTCTTCGGACAACACATCTTTGCCAAGGGTGGTAAATACATAACCATCTTTGAGGGAGAAGTGGATGCTCTGTCGGGCTACGAGATGCTTGGCTCACGGTGGCCATGTGTATCTATTAAAAATGGTGCTCAGTCAGCTGTATCAGACTGCCAGAAGAACTTTGAATATATCAACAGCTTTGACACGATAGTCCTCTGCTTTGATAACGATGAACCCGGACGGAAAGCATCACAGCAAGTTGCCGATCTGTTTCCACCCAACAAAGTCAAAGTCGTAGACCTCCACCTCAAAGATGCAAACGAATACATTGCTACCAATAATCGTAAAGGATTTACACAACTTTGGTGGGAGGCCAGAGACTACACACCAGAGGGAATTATACTAGGAGAGGCTACTTGGGACCTAGTAGAGAACGAAAAGCCACAGGAGTCCCTCCCATACCCTTGGACGGGCTTAAATGATATGACCTACGGTATGAGAAAATCAGAACTCACTTGTTGGTGTGCCGGCTCGGGTATTGGTAAGTCAAGTGTCATGCGAGAATTAGCCCACCACATAATTAAGAACACCACAGAATCCGTTGGTTGTTTGTTCCTCGAAGAGAGTGTACTAAGAACAGCTAAGGGTATAATGTCTGTTGAAGCCAACCTTCCCCTACACCTCCCAACAAGCACGGCTTCAATGGACATTAAAAAAGATGCATGGAAACAAACACTTGGGACAGGTAGAGTTAGGTTATGGGACCACTTTGGTGCCACAAATATAGATAATGTCATAAGTAAAATACAATATTTAGCTTCTGGCCTTGATTGTAAGTATATTATACTCGACCACTTGCATATGATTGTTGGAGCACATGAGGGTAATGATGAACGACGAGCTATTGATACAATTATGACAAGGCTTAGAACTTTGGTACAAGAGCAAGGCATACACTTAATGCTTGTCTCTCATCTAAGAAGAAGTTTGCCCCAAAACAATTCAGCTGAAGAGGGTGGTAATATTTCTCTAGCTGATTTAAGAGGATCACACGGTATAGCCCAATTATGCGATATGGTTTATGCTTTAATTAGAAATGGTCAAGCTGACACGGAAGAAAAAAGAAACATTACATCTATTAGGGTATTAAAAAATAGATTTAGTGGAGAGACAGGTCCTTGTTGTTGGCTTAAATGGGACAAACATTCGGGTAGAATGACTGAACAGAACCAACCACAAATAGAAGAGGGGGATACAAATGCAGTCTTCCTTTAAACATACAGTTTTAGATATTGAAACAGATGATCTAGAAGCTACGAAAATTCATTGCATATGTTGTATGGATTTTGAGACAGGAGAGACAAAAGAGTTTATTGATAACTATGATGAGTTTGTTGCTTTTCATGATGCTGATCCAACTCGCATATATATTATGCACAACGGGGTCAGCTTTGACGGGCCGGTCATGTGTAAATTATTAGGAATTGAATTACCTCCGGACAGAATCTGGGATACGATGCTAGCTTCCCAATTAATTCAACCACATAGGGACGGTGGACATAGTTTGAAAGCCTGGGGCGAACGATTAAAGTGTGAGAAAATAGATTTTAAAGATAGTTTTGAAACATATAGTAATGAGATGCTTTATTATTGCCGTCAAGATGTAGCCTTAACTCGTAAGTTAGCCCAACATTTACAGCCTTTGTTAAAACCTTTTGGTAAGGAGCCGGTTAGATTAGAGCATACTGTTAGACATATTATTACTGAACAAGAGAATACTGGTTTTTATTTAGACCAAAAGAAAGCTTCGATGTTAATGGCAGATTTAGAGGACAGCTCCGGACAAATAAAACAAGACCTACAGAAAATATTTCCTCCAATAATAACAGAGAGATACAGTGACAAGACTGGTAAACGATTAAAGGATAACATAGAAACATTTAATCCTAACTCAAGACAACAAATTGTTAAAAGACTTATGGCAGTTGGTTGGAAACCTAACCCTAAAAAATTAACTCCTAAAGGACAACCAATTATAGATGAATCCGTATTGTCTGAAATTAGTTTACCAGAAGCCAAGAAGATGTCGGAATTTTTACTTCAACAAAAACGAGTGTCTCAGATTAAATCTTGGTTAGAAGCTGTGGGTTCTGATGGTCGAGTGCATGGTCGAGTGCTTACGATTGGTTGTGTCACTCATAGAATGAGTCATTATAGTCCTAACATGGCTCAAATTCCAGCTAGCTATTCACCTTATGGTCCGGAGTGTAGAGATTGTTGGACAGTAGAAGATCCAGTTAAGTATTGTTTAGTTGGATCAGATGCTAGTTCATTAGAAATTAGATGCTTTGCTCATTACCTAGATAACAAAGAATATACAGACATTGTTGTTGATGGAGATATTCATACAGTACATAAGGAAGCTTTAGGATTAGAGGATAGATCATTATGTAAGACGTGGTTATATGCTTATATCTACGGAGCCGGTAATGAAAAATTAGGTAATGTTGTTGGGCAAGGATTAGCAGAGGGAAAAAGATTGAGAGAAAAGTTTGAATCATCTTTTCCCATGATTAAGACACTTAAAGATAAAATAACTCAGATGATTCGAATGAATCACGGAAACATTAAAGCTATAGATGGTAGATTATTAGAGTGTAGAAGTGAGCATTCAGCTTTAAATGTTTTATTACAAAGTTGTGGAAGTATCGTATGCAAACATTTTTTATGTCAGATAGATAAAGCTGTTAAAGAAAAAAAATTAGATGCACGGCCGGTAGCCAATGTGCATGATGAAGTTCAGTGGGAGGTTAGTATCGTATGCAAACATTTTTTATGCCAGATAGATAAAGCTGTTAAAGAAAAAAAATTAGATGCACGGCCGGTAGCCAATGTGCATGATGAAGTTCAGTGGGAGGTTTATAGAAACCATGCTGAAGAGTTTGGATTGATTACCAAACAAGCCATGAAAGAGGCTGAAAAAATATTAAATTTTAATTGTCCTTTGGATAGTGAATTTCAAATCGGAACAACTTGGAAAGAAACTCATTGACAATGAATTTAATATGTGTAATGATTCAAATTGATAATAACAGACTTACATATGGGTAAGTCACAACTATATAAGGAGACTATTATGGCTGATAAGTCAAATAACAAAGACAAACCAAAAGACGTAATTGTTCAAGGTGTTTGTCATTACAATCATTTATTCGAACCGGATAACACTTTTCCACCACCAAAGTATAAAATTACTTTGCAAGTAGATGATAAAACTAAAAAAACATTAGAGTCATTAGGCTTGAATGTTAAAAATAGTGATAAAAAACCAGAGCTTGGTAATTATATTGAGGCTAAAACTAACTTTTACAAAAAGGACGGAACAGAGAATCCGATAAAGCCTAGAATATTTGACACCAACAACAAGCAACTAACGATGCAAGATCTTCCAAATGGACGTTTAGGTAGAGGCACTGAAGTGTATGTTAAGCTTAATCCTTTTCCATACACAGCTCCAGGAGGTCAAACCGGAGTGACAGCTATTCTACGATCAGTTAAAATTATTAAGTTTGTAGCTGATACTGGTTCTGGTGCAGAAGATTTTCCAGAAGTTAATGCTCCTCCAGCAGCTCAAGAAGCCGCAACTTTTAATTAAACTTAGTAGGGGGCATTGTGGCAGATATAACAACTCTTGTTGCAGATATTTATCGTCTATTCGATACATCTGAAATAGAACCAACAGAAGAACAACTTGATTCTTTTTGTTTATCTGTTAGAAATTCCATAACTAATGCTTTTCGGCATAAGCCTAATGAGAAACGTGGTTTACGTATGTCTTCATTAGGCAAGCCGGGAAGACAAGCCTGGTATGAATATCATCATCCCGAAGCCCGTGAACATTTAACAGCTGAAACAAAAATAAAATTTTTATACGGCCATATCTTAGAAGATTTATTGTTGTTGTTTGCTCGTATGTCTGGACACGAAGTAAAGGAAGAACAAAAAGAATTAGAACTAGACGGTATAAAAGGACACAAGGATGCAACTATTGATGGTTGGCTTTGTGATGTTAAAAGTGCTTCTAGTTTTGGTTTTAAAAAATTTAAAAGCAATAGTTTAACAAAAGAAAACGATGCTTTTGGTTATTTATATCAGATTAAAGCTTATGGAACAGCTGACAATAATGAAAAGTTGTGTTTTTTAGCTATTGATAAACAATTTGGACATTTAGCTGTGTGTATTCCAGATAAAAAAGAATACCCAGATATTAAAGAAAAAATAAAATATCTTAAAACGACATTAGAATTAACAAACCCTCCGGATAAATGTTATTCAGATGAACCCGATGGGGTCACGGGTAATAGAAAATTAGGAGTGAATTGTTCTTACTGTAGTTTTAAAAACAAATGTTGGAGTGATTCTAATGACGGCAATGGTTTAAGAAAATTTATTTATAGTAATGGTCCTCGTTGGTTAACAACTGTTAAGAACGAACCCAAAGTTTCAGAAGATATTCCGTAATTATGTTTTCTCATATTAAAAAGAAAAAAGTTAATGGAATAATTTTCAGATCAAACTTTGAATTTCAAGTTTGTAAACCTTTAATAGATAAAAATATTTTTTTTGAATATGAATCTTTAAAAATTCCATTTGTAATACCACAATCTTTGCATAATTATGTACCAGATGTGGTATTATATAATGGTATTATACTTGAAATAAAAGGTTTACTTACTTTAGCTAACCGAGAAAAGCATATGTATATTAGAAAACAATTTCCAGAATTAGATATTAGATTTATTTTACAAAATTCTAAAACAAAACTTTACAAAGGAAGTAAAACTACTTATGCTAAATGGTTAGACAAGAATAAATTTTTATGGGCAGAAAAAGAAATACCGATTAGTTGGATCAATGAAAAACCAGAAAATAAAAACTCAGATTACATGTTCCTTAGAAAAGGAAAAAACCCCATTAAACATGGACTCCTCAATCGGTTTAGAACAAACAAATTACGAGGGAGAAAATGAAAGAACATTATTTAGAGCCGTGGTCTACCAAGCTTTACTGGATGCTAGCTCTGTTGACAGCACCAATAAAGAAAATATTAATATTAAACAAGAAGCTGTTAGGTGGTTTACTAAATCTGATTGTGTTACTGCTTCTTGGTTTATTGACGTTTGTGATTTGGCTAATCTTAATTTTGAAAGAGTTCGTGGCTTTGCTCGTAAACTCATTTTCGAACCTAGTCATGTGGATTTCGAGAGAAAAAGATTGAATGTTTTATTGAACATGAGAAACGGAGAAAATAATGACAAATGACCCAGTAAACAATCCAAAACATTACACCCAAAATGATACTATAGAATGTATTGATGCAATTGAAGCAGCTTTAACACCAACAGAATTCAAAGGATACTTAAAGGGACAGATACTAAAGTATATTTGGAGAAGTCCTCATAAAAATAATGAATACCAAGATTATGGAAAAGCACAGTGGTATTTAAATAGATTAACAAAAAATAAATTTTAATAGGAGAATTATATGGATCCCATATCTATAATTATTGGAATAGCAATGAACATTTATACTTTAGATAATATAGATTTTTTTCATCAACGAGTTATTAACGAAAAAACAATGAACTGTAAATGGGAGTACGTTGGTAAAACAAAAGCTGATCCAGCCAATGCTAGCTTAACTGTTTTTGGTAATGTGTTTTTTAAACACAAATGTGAGGACAAAAAAGATGGTGTTGATACAGAACAATAAGTCTCCGTTTCGTATAACAGAATATAACAAATGGGATAGCCCGGCTAAACAAGCCGTTAGAAATTTTTTATTGAGATTGGGTTGTCAGCTGTCATCTGATATTGAAGACTATAATGCTGACATAAAAGTAATAAAGCCAGAAGTATCTTATCACGAGGTAGAAGTTAAACCGGGGTGGGTAAGTGACTGGCCACCATCTTGGGATACAATTCACATTCCCTACCGTAAAAAAAGATTAATTGACATGCAAGATTTACCAGATCGGTTAACTTTTTATGTTTTAAGGAAGGACTTACAAAAAGCTTGGTCTATAAAAGCATCAGAATGTATTAATATTGTACAAGTACCTAATAAATTTATCCCTAGTGGAGAATATTTCTTTAATATACCAGTAAAAAATGCTACACTCATTGACTTATAATAGTATCTCACTATTAGAAATATTAGCAGCTTTAAGTGCCTGTATTTCGGTGTATTTTTATGGGAATAGATCCCCAAAAGCACCGTGGATAGGTCTCGGATCTCAGATATTTTGGTGGTCTTGGTCAATTAAAGAAGATTTATATTTTATTATAATATTAAATATATTTATGACTATAACTCACATAAGAAACATATTTAAAATGAAAAGGAGAAAAGAAAAATGACGACGAATAGAGAATTACCTACTGTATATCAACAGTTTATCCATAAATCTAGATATGCTAGGTGGTTACCGGAAAAGAAACGAAGAGAAGACTGGCACGAAACGGTTGCTAGATATTTTGATTTTTTTGAACAACATTTAGATAAGAATTGTAAATATAAATTAACTCCAAAGACTCGTGCTTATTTAGAAGAGAAAGTATTAAACTTAGATGTTATGCCTTCGATGAGAGCATTAATGACTGCTGGTCCGGCCTTGGAAAGAGAGAACATAGCTGGGTATAATTGTTCATACGTACCAGTAGATCACCCTAAAGCATTTGATGAGATACTATATATATTAATGTGTGGAACAGGAGTAGGCTTCAGTGTGGAAAAAAAATATACCGGAAATCTGCCTAATATTGCTGATGATTTCCACGATACAGAATCTGTGGTCGTGGTCAGGGATTCTAAACTCGGTTGGGCAAAAGCATTTCGGGAAATCATTACGTTATTGTATGCCGGGCAAATCCCCAGGTGGGATATTTCTAACGTGCGACCGGCAGGGTCACGACTTCAAACTTTCGGCGGCCGAGCTTCGGGTCCTGCACCACTCGTCGACCTCTTCAACTTCTCGGTCGAAACTTTTAAAAAGGCTAAAGGAAGAAAATTAACTCCTTTAGAATGCCACGATCTTGTATGTAAAGTTGGTGAGATTGTTGTAGTTGGAGGTGTTAGACGATCGGCTATGATTAGTTTATCTGATTTGAATGACAGAGACATGAGAGATGCTAAGTCTGGAGAATGGTATAGAGTAGAAGCACAAAGAGCCTTATCAAATAACTCAGCAGTCTACGAATCTAAGCCAGACAACATTGGAACATTTATGGAAGAGTGGCTAGCTCTTTATAAATCTGGTAGTGGTGAACGTGGAATTTTTAATAGAGAAGCTTCAAAGAAAGTTGCAGCACGAAATAAAAGAAGAGATTCGGACTTTGAATTTGGAACCAATCCATGTTCAGAAATAATTTTACGACCTTTTCAATTTTGTAATTTATCCGAAGTAGTTGTTAGAGCTGAGGATACTGAAGAACAACTTATTGAAAAAGTTAAGGCAGCTACAATACTAGGGACAATGCAGGCATCCTTGACAAACTTTAAGTATTTACGTCGACAATGGAAAGACACAACCGAAAAGGAGAGATTGCTTGGAGTATCCCTTACAGGAATAATGGATCATAAAATATTATCTGGTAATATTTATAATGAAACGGCATTAACTTCTTTACTTACAACTATGAAGAAAGCCGCCATTGAAACTAATAGAGCTTGGGCAAAGACATTTGGCATAGCACAATCAACAGCCATTACTTGTGTTAAACCATCTGGAACTGTATCACAACTTGTTAATGCGGCATCAGGGATTCATGCAAGACATAATGATCAGTACATTCGTAGAGTAAGAGGAGATAAGAAAGATCCATTAACTAAATTTTTACAAACACAGAACATACCAATTGAAGATTGTGTAATGAAGCCAGAAGCTACTAGTGTATTCTCGTTTGTTGAAAAAGCACCAAGTGGTTGTCTAATTCGTAATCAACGAACGGCAGTTGAACAGCTGGAACATTGGTTAATTTATGCACAATACTGGTGTGAGCACAAACCAAGCATTACGATATCTGTTAACGAAGATGAGTGGCTAGGTGTTGCTGATTGGTGTTGGAATAATTTTAATGATCTTAGTGGTGTGTCTTTTTTACCAAATTCTGGTCATGTTTATCAACAAGCACCTTATGAAAATATTGACAACGATACATATAATAAGTTAAAATCTACACAACCAAATAAAATTAATTGGGATGAATTGGCTACATACGAACAAGACGACAACACGAAATCTTCTCAAACTCTTGCATGTACAGCTAATTCATGTGAGGTCGTAGATGTATAAACCTTTTGTTGTTTTACCAAACTATGTTCCAGATTCGTTGTGTGATGAAATGGTTAAAGAATCGCCACATTTCCCTGAAAAATTAGCTGGGGTTATGGGAAAAGAATCTCCTAATTTAAAGAAGGATAGAAATTCTAATTTAAGATGGTATCCTCTTGATCATTGGATTGTTCCAAAATTATGTGACTTAGCTAATACCGTTAATGATGAACATTACAAATTTAAAATAACAAATTTACAGTGTCCTCAATTTACAATTTATAAAAAAGGACAACATTATAAATGGCATAGAGATATTTATCCACCAGAAAAAGAAGGACCTTACCCAGGATTAGTTAGAAAATTATCGGTAATTATTCAATTAACTGATTTTGATAAATATAAAGGAGGTAATTTTTTTATTAAAGATTTTAATAACAAACAACATAAACCAGAAAATTTTAAAAATAAAGGAGATGTCTTAATCTTTCCTTCTTTTTTATTACATCAAGTAACTGAAGTTAAATTTGGAAAAAGAAACAGTTTAGTGTGTTGGTTTATGGGACCACCTTTTAAATGAAGCTTGTTGCAAGACCTTGGGGAACTTATCGAGTGTTAAAAGAAACACCAAAAATGGTAGCAAAAATATTACATGTGTATCCCGGCAGGGCAATGTCCGTTCAATACCATAAATATAGAAATGAGCACTGGAAAATAATGGAAGGCGAAGCAACGACCCTCATAGGAGACCACTGGTGGACATTTACACGTGGTCATAGGGTTTATATACCCAAAAATACAATTCATTGTGTACGGGCTTCTAATAGCCATGTACGGATTTTTGAGGTTTGGGAAGGTAAAAAACTAAGTGAAAACGATATAATAAGGATAAGTCATGATTATAGCAGTAAGTGGGGGCTTTGACCCTTTACATTCTGGACATGTAAATATGTTTAGGCAGGCACATTGGTTTGGTAGTGTATGGGTAATACTAAATACCGACGAATGGTTGAAAAGAAAAAAGGGATTTGTGATGTTACCTTATAAAGAACGATATGAAATTATAAGTTCAACTCAGTATGTTTCTAAAGTTATTAAAGCAAAAGATAATGATGACACTGTAGTTAATAGTTTAAAAGAACTTGGAGTTTCTTTCGCATTCGCCAACGGTGGTGATCGAGTACCGGCCTCCACACCTGAGGTAGAATATTGTTTAGAAAATAATATACCTATGTTGTTTAATATTGGTGGTAAAAAAACTATGTCATCATCAGACATAGCTCGTAATTTACTTGACCAAGCTACCAAATAATGTATACTTTTAATTGAAACAACGTCGTCAAAAGATCTCTAGGAGTGGGACTGGAAACTGTAAACTCCTAGAGATCAACTTCTTAAATGAGACTTAGGTCCTAACTTCTTCCGATGTGTTAGTCCTTTACATTTATATCTTCTCTTTACTTTTTTTATTGGACAATATACAACCTGTTTAATTTTTTTCGCCATAATAAATTAGGTGAACTACTGCTTTTTTTCTTTATAGTTTGCAATTGCAGCTTTGATTGCATCTTCAGCTAGAACTGAACAATGAATTTTTACTGGAGGTAAAGCTAAATGATTAGCTATCTCTGTGTTCTTTATCTTATTAGCTTCATCAATCTTCTTACCCTTGACCCATTCAGTTATTAACGAGCTAGATGCAATAGCTGAACCACATCCAAAGGTTTTAAACTTAGCATCTTCTATAACACCTTCATCACCTACTTTAATTTGTAATTTCATTACATCACCACATGCCGGTGCACCTACTAAACCTGTACCTACATTTTTATTTTCTTTATCCATTGACCCTACATTTCTTGGGTTTTCATAATGGTCTAATAATTTTTTACTATATGTCATACTCCAAAACTTTCTCCACAACCACAACTACTTGTTGCATTAGGGTTCTTTAATTCTAAAAAGCTACCAAATATTTCTTTCTTATATTCAATAGTCATTCCCATTAAATAAATTAAACTAGCTTTATCTATTAATAATGTAAAACCATCAAACTCTAGAAAATCATCACTGTCCTGTATATAGTTATCGAATGACCAGTCATATTTAAATCCTGCACAACCACCACCCTTAACTTCTAATCTAACATATTTTTTGTTGTGGTCTTTAACAAGATTCTTTAGATGTTCTTTTGCTTTATTTGTTAAGTTTACTAATGTCATTTTTTATACAACCTATTTAATTCTTTTTGCCATAATAAATTACTGGATTTTTGTAAGGAGAACGGCTGCTTTTTTTAAAGGGAAATCTACTACCACTGCAATCTCGTAGTCTTAGATTTTTGTAAGGAGAACGGCTGCTTTTTTTAAAGGGAAATCTACTACCACTGCAATCTCGTAGTCTTAATATTTTAATCGGTCCCTCCAATTTCTTTTATCTCCTCTTGGGCTTTGTATTTGTTTTTCACATGCAAAATCACTGTGAGTAGTTATCACCATTTTATCTTTATCCGAGCAAGTATAAAAGCATTTGACTGAATCTTCTCCAAGAAAAGGTTCGACTCTTTTTTCTTTAGTTAATCTACAAGTAACGTGATACTGATTCCGTTGGTCATAAAGCTTTCCTTTTCCAGTCCACTTATAACTCCAACTGTTTACCATCGTTGGTATTAGAATGATAAGAACTAGAAGTGTGCTTTTCGATAGCCCCATCTATTCTCAGCTAAATCCCAAACCCTACCAGTTTGACTAGGAATTTTAATTATAAAATCTTTTTTAAATCTTAAAAAGTTTTTAGTTAATAACATAAGACCTCCAATAATAACGGGGACTATTGTCCCCATTACTTTACTTTTCAGCACAAGCATAGCTGTTGATCTCAAGACCGACTGCTATTTCTGTGATAATAGGTTTAGACCACATAGTCAACTCCATTTGTTATAGTTAAACAAACAGTGCTGGTTGCCATCGTATGACCGCAGTCCACTGATCTTTATATATTACTTCCTCATGTTCTCTCTGGCAACCCCTTTTGATTTTTCAAAAGAACGTAAGCCTCCCATTCCGAGTAAGGCTATTGTTAGAGAGATAAGTTCACCAGTATCTATAAAGTTTGGCATACTTATCTCTGGGGCAAACAAGGCTGTGAACCAAGTCATTAACGGTAGTATAAAAAAGTTTACAAACAAACCAATAGCACACACCCACATAATTGCAGGTCTTGCTCCAGCTACAAACATACTTGGATGTTTAGCTGCTTCGGTGTTAGCTTTAGCTTGTTCTTTAGCCAAAGCATTCGCATGTTTCTCAGACATTGTTGCAATGTCGTGAGCTAATCTATTCTTCTGATCTTTGTCTTCTATAAACTTATCCAGTAAACCTGTGACTGGGCCAATAAGTGCTGTTAACATTATTCTTTTCCTTCTTGAGATTGTTCTATCTTATCTAATATAACATTCTTTAGTTGGTCCATCAAAACATAAGCCGAGTTTAAATTTATACTACCAGCAAAGTAATCAGCAATAGGACCTTGATCATCCATAATGATACTGATGATTCCTGTTGCTTTAAAATCTTCGGCATCTTTCTTAGTTGTCTCTATATTTTCTAATACTAATTTATTAAAATGTTCAGGTGGAAATGACTTAGCTGCATCAGTTGTCATAACCTTTTCTCTTTTATCTTTAAATAAATTTACAACAACATCTTTTTGTTTGTCTTTATCGTCAGTCATCTTCCCCCATTAAATGTTTGTATGGCAGGCCATGTGCCATTTCAGTTACAGTCCACTGTGTATAAGCCAAGTCATTTAACAACTGACTTCTATCCCACATCTTTGGTTTTTCAATTTCTTCTATGGAATGGGATGATATTGGATAAGCAAAGTTAAGAGGACTAGGTGTAATAACAGGGATACCAGCAACGAGACTGTCCACAGAACCACCACTGGTGAAACTAACCGTAGCCCAGCAGTTTTCCAAATCTTTTTCAATAGGATTCTTATGTCCGAACACCATTGAAACATCATCTTGTTCTTTAACAAACTCTTCAAATTTGGTAAGATCATAAGATGATATTAACGGATGCATACGAACTACAATAGGTCTCGATGATATTTTTTTGCATTGGACTATTTCTTTTTGTAACCATTTTAGTATGTCGACGTTAGCTGTGGCGGCATCACCAGGTAGTTGCATTAGAAACAAAATATGTTTCCCATCTTTTCTCCAGTCCTTAACTTCAATGTTAAGATCCGTACGAATAATACCCCATCTTTCTTTACTACTCTTATTATTTTTAAAGTCAGCAAGTGTATCCATATAGTGGTTCTTGCCCACCCTATAATACTTATGGTCTTCAGTTATGGTACGACCAAGCAGTGGTGTTTCAACCACAATCAACTCACCTTTATGGTTGTCAATTATATCTTTCTTTAAAAGATGGTGTTGAGTGTGTCTATCTTTCCACGAACCAAAGATAACTGCGACATCACAATCCATATACTTAGTTGAGTTAGAAAGAAACACAAGATTGTCAGTGGTCTCTCTAATGCCATGACAAAATGCAGTTAAACAATTATGATGTGGTTGGTGAACCGACGAGTTAACAAATACACCTATTACTTTACGGGAGGTCATCAAACAATTCCTTATATGTTATATCTTTATTCTTTGTTTTTAATCCATCATTCCAAAGAGCCGACACTAACCCATCACCATGTACATGTATATCAAGGTCAACCTCTTCTCTTTGCATAAGCTTTTCAAAATCCTGTGCCTGAGCTAACAGTTCTCCAGTTGTCCAATACGATTTATTATCTTCACCAACGGTTACCTTCAACCATTTCTTACGACCATCATCGGCTAACTCTTCTTTGTTTTTAGGCTCACCCTCGATACACGAGTCAAACCCATATAAATGTATAGTTCTAAATCCTAGAGTATGTAACATACCAATCGTCCTCATACCAGCACAAGTACCACCAGTTATAAGCAACTTGTCTTTGAAGAAATCCCAGCCTTCTATTGCATTACAGTAGGCATCCCATCCTACAACCGTAGCCTTCTTGTCTAATAGATGTGTCACCACATCTGGGTTAGACATTGTTGCTACAAAATATTTAATTCTTGGGTGAGGCTCAGCTAATAATTCTTTTCGTACAAACCCATGCGTAGACTTTTCATTGAAAGGCCGAGGGTCTAATATAGTACAAGCCCAAGGCATTATACCATTTTCAAGAAGTGTGTTATGACTATGTTTAACACAAACAATTTTTATTTTATTATTTTGAAGTTGTTGTAATTCTTTAAACTGTTTCTTTAATGAAGGACCAGCAGAAACAATAGCTATTTCTTCTGTATTCCAAGCACATCGTTTAATTGTAGAACGAATTCGTTTAGTATTAGTAAGAATATTCATTCGTATATCCTCGACTGGCATGCAGTCTTGAGGAGTTACAACAATTGGTTTCTTAGTGCTATTCTTTTTCTGATACTGTACATTCGTATTAACCTTTTCATTCTTTTCTTCTTGTTGTTTAAATTTTAATAAACCTTTATTGTGATACATATGCCTAACTAAAGGTGAAGCTTCAAATGCATTAAGGTCGGCACAATAAGGAGACAAATTATTAACTTGTAATCCATGTGCTTGGTGCAAATTCATAATCCTTGTAAAAACAAATGCATCATGCCATTCACGGTAGTTGTATATTTCACCAGAGTTCCAGACACCAAAAAGATCAGAGAACAATGCCTTGTTTAGATCCGTCATTCGCATAGCAACAAACCCAGCTTCAATATAGTTAACGGCTTCTCTTCCAAGAACGGCTATGTCTTTATCTTTTGGTAGCCACTTTTCTAAATCTTTATGTGTTATCTTATTATAGGTAACTGTGTCGGCATCAATCCATATACCCACGTCACACTTAGGAGAATTCTTAACAAAGAAATCATACTCGGTATAAACTTTATAAGCCCACCGTTTAACATCCGTTTTCCAGTTTGGTGTATCGTTTGGATTATCTTTATGTTTCTTAAAGAACTCACACAGTTCAGATGACTGGTTTATTAAATCAATAAACTCTACCCTATCAGAGTCATAGCTTTGAAGACCTCGTTCTGGCCAGTCATTATAATAAGCATATAGTTTAACATCCTTTGGCCAATGCTTAATGAAACTTTCTATACAGTCTTTAGCATATACTTTCCAATGGTCGCCACGAAACGACGTTACAAGTGAAAATGTAGACAAGGTGCTTTATGATTGTTAGGGTTTAAATAATCCATGTGAGCTTTTTCAGCAAACCATTTATCTGAAAACTCACAATCAGCAAAACCATCCATCCAAGGACCACCCAAAGAAAAATGAACAGCTGACGGTGCCAGTGGAGTATTCTCTCCCATGATGCCAGGAACATAATTCCATTTTGGGTTTATTTCTCCTACACTGCCGGCTCCTCGTGAGAGCCATTTAAATTGATGAAGATCAAGACCTTTCATCTCATTAACTGCATTATATGTAAGTTTTTTATTAGCTTTGTGATTCATGTTAAAAGCCATAAGAGATGACCATAGTTTACAATTATATTTAGTCTGTATCTTATTATCCATCTTAGTCTCTTCTTCTGGGTGATAATCAAACTGTGCCGTCATAACAGGATAACTATCGTCCAGTTCATCAATTAAATTTTTTATGTCATCTAACCACAAGAAGTCGCAGTCACAAAAGATAACCCATCCTTTTACTTTATTACGTCTGGCTAACTCAGGCACAAGAAACCGAGTATGGCTAAACTCAGTAGAGAAAGGGGCATTGTCCTCCACGTCCCAATGTTGACCGTTCTTATCAATTCGCCATTCTCTATCAAATAATTTAAAGTATCGTAGATTATTGTGCATTAAAGGAGTGACAGCTACAGGTATAGACGATCGTCTAACAAGTGAATGCTCGCAAACTTGATATGCGTCTATTTCTCTTGAATCCCAACCAATCGCCACGTGGATGTCTTTTACCATGAATATAATATATGTACTATTATTGTTCTATTCTGTCAACTATTCTTCACCAAAATAAATCTCTTTTAATTGCATACGAGCTTTTCTATCACTCTTAGGAACATATCTAAGGGAGGCTCTGCTGTTTATACCTTTTGTTTCTACGTTAAATCTGTTACGTAAAGTTTCTGGTAGTATTTGTATTTTTAAATGTTTTGGCTTATCTTTATTGTATTTTGCTACTTCTTTTTTTAATTCTTTAACTTTATCTCTTTGTTTTTTAGCTGCTTCATTATCACCATTGTTTCTATAGTAATATGCGGATGCCATAGCATCAACAATTTTCTTTGTATATCTCTCTTTTAATTGTTTATCTCTGTTAGTTATATACCTACCAGCCCTAGTCAATTCTCTTTCTTTAGCAACTCTGGTTGGAGCAAATCCGATACCTTGTGAAAACAACATACCAAACGTTACATCTTCAGGTGGTAAAATAGTTCTACCAGTCTGAGTTTGAAAACCTTCTGTTCGTAAAGTAGTTGAAGCATTTATTACATTCTGTATTCCCAACGGTAAAACAGCTTTAAAAGCTTTCATTGGTTTGCCATCTTTTATGCCTTCAGCTATACCATTTACAGCATCATCAACAACACCACCGATTGGACCAGCTAGAGCTAATAACTTACCATTCATAACATCATATCCTAACAGCTCTCCAAAACCAGCTCGTTTACTTAAATCAAATCCTAGTGCATTTCTTGCTGATCCTCTTAAAGCACTGTCAGCTAAGATTGCTGCATTTTCTGGGCTTGTAATTCCAGAGAACATTTCAGTTAAACTTTGTCTCATAACAAGTTCAATGTCGACTTCAACATCAGTAAACATTTTAGATAAACGTCTAAACAACTCTCTCATTGTATCAGCAAAAGGTAATCCTAGTATTCCTGAAAATAAAACTACGGCTAAAGCTGTGTTACCAAACATAACACCACCTATATATTTTTCTTCTGGTGTTTTTCCTCGTAAAAGTTTGACCATACCTTTACCCATAAACTCTACAAACTGAAATGGAAAAGTTAAGAACTGTGTGGCAATAGGACCAAAAGCCCCCAGTCCCCCAGTTATTCTAGCTATATTAGGTCGGTTCTCTTTACCCATTAAAAATTGAGTTTCCATAACACCCATCTCAGCAGCTATGTTTGCATTTAAACTTGCTACATTTTGATACTTTGTATTTTCCTTATAAGAATTTAATCTATCTCTAAATTTTTTACTTTTCTTATACATACGATAAAAAGTTAAGGCCGACGTAATCCTGTTATATTGTTCAACACCACCAAACAAAGCTCCAGACATCAATGTTCCTGTTCTAATAGCTTTAATTGTTCCTCTACCTGTAACTCCTTTATTCATTAACTTTTGTTCTATCTCTCTGTCAAACGTAAATCCAGCATCAATGTTTCTGATTGGAGTAAGAATACCTTTTTGAAAAAAATTGTATAACATATCTTTTTCGTCTTTAGGTAGTTTTGCATTTTTAATTTTTTCTGGGTCAAAGAAGTAGTTGTTGACATCACTAATTGTTGATAATTTTAGAGCATCCTTTGCGGCTCCTCCAAATGTTATAGCTGAAGACGGACCACCCAAACTCATCAATAACGGTATGGTAGCTTGAATTAGCTGTGTAAGGTTAAGAACAGCCGACGAAAAGTTAAAACCCATAAACGTAAAGAAAGAAGCAAACTTAGCTCCTCTAAATTCATCTTGTGGCTCACGAATATATTTTATATAGTTTTCGCCGTAGTCAACAATGTTTTGTGAAATTTTACCAGCATTAGCTAAATCTCTTAGATATTTTTGTGTAGTGTTAATTAAAGGTGCTGATTGCACAGCTGCCGCAAATGTTGAACCACTTTGAATATAGTTTAATAACGAGTCTCGATGGTAAGTAGATTGGTTTCGTTCATTTATAAATCCAGTAATGTCTTTATCCGAACGAGTCCTTACAAACTTTAAAAATCCACCTGATACAGTTCTATCTCTTAGCACTTTTAAAACACCCTTGTAATCTTTTTTTAATTCTTTTTTTGACTCCGGCGATCCTAAATATGTTTCAACAGTTTCTAAAACTGATAACATATTAACAAAATCTTTTTTATCTTTACCTAAATTTTTCTTCGTAGTTATTTTAAAACCAGCTGATGCCGGAAACTTTTCTTTTAATAAATCTAGCTTATCTTTTTTTTGTTTCTCATCGACCACCGGCTGTCTACCAAACCTAAAAGGTTTTTCGTTAAATGTTTCAAAGTGTACGTTCTCACCATTGGTATCTGTTACAAGCACACCTTCAATACCACCACGAGTCCTTGGAAAATATCCAGCATGTCTATCTCTTTGAGCTTGAGTTAAAATATCCACACCCTGATCTCTTAGTCGGGCCTCTTCTTCTTTACCTTCGGCTCTTGAACGATCAGCTTGTTTCCTTAAAATGTCTATAGCTTCATTAAAAGAAAAAGTTTTTCCCGGATACTTTACATTCAAAGCAGCTAAAAACGACAACATAGTTTGATCATATATACCGTCTAGTGCTTCTCTAACACCTTCATATATCTGAGTTTCTTTAGCATTTAAAATAGTTGGTTCTCTAAAGTTAATACCTGAGTTCTCTCTTGTGGGTATTGGGGTTACTCCTTGTAGAGTCATTGTTCCGTCAGCATTCTTCTTTGGAAGTATGCCTTTGTAATAATCTGTAACCTCAAATACTTTAGATAATTTTTTGTATGACTCACTGTTTACATCTAACTCAAAAAACTCATTGGCAAATCTTAAAGCTCGCCCTTCAATCTGTTGGGCCAGCTGTCGTTGGGTTGTTACAGCTGAGTACAGTTGACCAAAAGTATCAGGGTATTTATCAGCAAGTGCCGAGGGGTGATAAATATTTCTTTCTATTAAATTAAGATGTTGCATATTAACAACAACATCATCCATGTTTTCCATTTTTTGTTTGAGTTCATTAACAAACTTATATTGATTATCAATTTGTGTAATGTCTCTAAAATTATCGTTTCCAAATTTTATATCTTGTCCTTCAGTAAACAATGTACCTTGAAGAGCAAACTGTGGGTTTGTGGCATCAGCTACTTTATCTCGGGTCTGTCTAAACAAAGCTTGATCAGATGCATACGAACCTTCTAAAAAATTATTAAGAATATCTTCGACACTATTGAAACCTTGGCCGTTAAACCAGTTCTGTAGTTTCTTAAAGAAGTTAACAATCTTTTTAAATAATGTAGCTATTGGTTTACTAAACGATGAATCGACTTTACCTTTTGTTATTTGATCCATGTATCTATATGCTTCTAAAGCATAGGCTCTTGTTTCTCTAGGATCAGTAAACAATACTTCGTCACTAACTAATAGTGTTGGGGCATTGTTTGCTTGAGCTTCTCTAATTATTTTTTTTAAGGCTTCAGGATTATTTTTAAGTAAATTTAAATCCTTTTGTGGTATCATACCTACATTCTCAGCTATATGAAAAGCTTCGTGAACAGCTGTAAAATCAGGATACTCAAATGCTAACGATACTTCAGCTATGTCGCCATAGGTAATACCTCTAAGGTATGTGCCGTCAACCGGATCTTCTCTGTTCACTGATGAATATTCCGGAGTCGTGATTGTAGTTGGAATAAATTTTATAGCTCGGTCAGTGCCTAATAGTTTCTTAACTAGCTGTTGTAACTCTGCAACATTTGCTTTTAGCTTCATGTTTACTTTTGGAACAGCTTCTGTTTGAGCTTTGAATACAGTCATTGTTTGTTGAGTTGTTTCGTTAACAACATTATCTTTTACTAAAGAATCAATAAAATCTTGAATTAAAATAGTAGCTTGGTCTAGCTCTGTTCCCTGTGGAAAAAAATTATCGTTAGAAACACCATCAGCTAAGCCCATTTTTTTTCCTAAAACTTGTTGAAAAGTTCTGGCTATTAACTCCCACGGATTCGAAAGATAATACTTTTGTTTAGTGCCTATTAAATCATCTTTAATAGAAGCTATTTTAAATTTTGAATTATTTATAAAAAGTATTAATTTTTGCCAAGCTTGCTTTGCATTAGGATTAATTGTTGCATCTGGTCTAAAAGCACCTCCGGATAAAGATCCCATCCCGGGTTTTTTTTCAACCTTAGCCCAAAATGCAACTTCTTCTGCATAAGCCTTTGTTACATCCCCAAATTTTTTAGCCGTTCTTATAGCCGATTCTGCAAAATTACCAAAATCATGTCCAAATCGTTGTCCTAAATGATGGTCTAAAGCATGAATCCATTCATGAATTGTTGTGCTTTCTAAAGAAGCTCCTTTGTTATTTATACCTAAAGCACCTGACTGCATTACTTTAAACGTTGGGGAATATTGTCCTAATACACGACGGTCGTTTGGTTTTGAGAACGATACACTTAATTCACCATTTAAAGATAGTGCATTTAATTCTGTTTTCTTTAATCCAAAAAGTTTACCAAAAGTTTCTAATACTTTTATAATCGCATCTTCAGTTCCTAATTGGGGATCAAAATATGCTTCCTTAAAACCAAAAATTTTTTTTATGTTGGGGGCTTCGTCATATTGTTTCCAACTTTGATCAAGTCCCCGACCTCTAGCATTTGCTATTCTTCTATATGTTTTATTTAAATCATCTATTATTTTTTGTAGCTTAGCTTTTATTTTATTTATGTCTTTAGTATTTTGTTTATCGTTAGCATTTATTTTTATAATGCTAGTGCCCTCAGCTGGTTTGTGTGTATGTCTATCAGCAGCAAAAATATATCTGTTATTTTCAAGATCTTTGGTATCGATCAATTTAACAATCTTAAATGTAGATTCATTTGTGTGATCAAACTCCTCTGGAGTTGGTCGTTGATTTAGTTCTGATCCTATAATAGCACCAGCATCCGGTTTCCCTAATAAAATAGTTCCTGGTTCTGCTCTTCTAGGACCAGGAGGAGTAAGCAAACTAGCAATTTTAGGTCCTAACATTTGTCTAAGTATTCTTGCAAAAGGATCTCCACCAGATGTAATTGTGATATCTTTTCCAGCTATTTTTTGTCCTTTTTTATCTCGTAAAACATTTTCTACATTATCAAAATTAAAATCCATTTCGACTGTTTCTGTTTTTTCAGTTTCCGGATTGTATTTGTCTACGAGTCTAACAGCCCTCCCATTATTTATTTCATTTTCGGTTACATCAAGAGGAATTTTTTTCTTTTGACCAGCTGGTTTATATTTTAAATTAGTTCTAAAAGTGCTAATGCCTCCTGTTACTTCACCTTCAAAAGGACCTTCTATTTTATCTGTTCCGGTTTTAGGATCTCTTACAGCCCCAAGTATAGAAGTTACAACTTCATTATTGGGGTCAGCATTCTTAGTAAATTGATTAAGTACATCTCTTTTTTGTTTTTTATTTAAACGTCTAAATTGTGGTGATTTTAATAATTCAGAAGTAGCTATCATAGTTTGAAAGTCATCTAATCTAGTTTGATTTCTAATTAACTCTGGTCCAACTATAGTTCTAAATTTTCTTTGAAGTTGATCATTAGCTACACTAATAATTTGTTTGGTATTGTTACTATTGATTAAGTCACCATAAGCTTCAGGGTTTATAATCTCTAAAAAATCTTTTGAAGCTTCGAGACCCATTAGTTCAAACTTTTCAGGAAGTTTATTTATTTTATAATTTTCACCATCTTGTGATAAGATATTTTGATCAACATATTCTATAAGTATATTATCAACTTTTTTCTTCGAGTCATCTAATGTTATACCCAACTCTTTATATAAATCTTCTTTTGTAAATTTATTTATATCAGCTATGCCCCCTAATGATTTAAGAAACTTGTCAGGAGTAATACTATCTTCTTCTTTATATCTTTGTCTTTCAGTTCGTAGATTCTCCTCTCTTGTTTTCATTTCAGATCGTCTTGAATTACCAGCTCTTTTTATATATTGTTCATCTGTCAGCCCTTCTTGAAACACACCTCTTTTTCGTAAAACATATTTGGCTTCATCAACATCAACTACACTGTTGCCTTTGCGGTCATTAAACTCATACTTTTCTATTTTTTGTTGTTCTTCAACAGCCTTACGTAATCTGCCAGTTTCAGTAATATTACCTTGATCGTGAGCTATTTTAAGCTGTTGTTCTAACTCTCTCAGTTTCAGACTTTTATATGGAGACCTGCTCTTTGAATTTTCATTTAATATATTTTCTGGACCAACTTCTACCTCTCTCTACCATAGCCCTGGTTTGGAGCAATAACTACACTTTTTATAATGTCCCCCTTACCACGTCTAATTCCGTTAGAGACAATAGTACCAACTTGTTCTGTACCATCTTTATCAATAAAAGTAACAGTATTATTTTCGGCTAATACAGATGGTGTTTTTGTTTCCCCAGCTTTATCTGCCTGCTCTTGTTCTTCTTCTGTTCTTTCACCAATCTCTTCATTTTTTATTTGGTTGTTTTCAATAATGGTACTAACACCACCAGACAACGAACCAAAGAACCCACCGGATACCATACCAGCCAATCCAGCTTCAATTAATCTCTCTTCTAATTCTTCAATACTTCTAGGTTCACGACCTAATGCAGCATCAGTAGTTACAGCTGCAATAAATTCTTGACCTGATTCTGTTAAACCCTCTGTCACAACAGCTGCACCTCCAGCTTTAGCCACACCCAAAGCTACACTCCTTTGAGTTTTCTCAAGAGTTTTTTTATCAGGTGCTAACTTCATTTTAACAAGCTCTTCATCACTTCATTTTAACAAGCTCTTCATCAACAGCTTCTTTACCAAACTTTCTAACAAATTTACCAATGATTGGCCCGAACGTCACTAGAGTACCGGCTAAGTCAAGAGCACCGATAGCAGCACCGCCGGCCAACTCTTCAGCTGACGTGTTCCTATCTGGTAATCCTTCTTTTCTTAGCTCATCTTTTATTTCTTCTCTGACCTCACCTGCACCAAACACAGCACTACCAATAAAACCAGCTAAAGCACCACCAACTGTGCCGGCTACCATTCCAGGCACTCCTAAAAATCGTCCTACCTTTGCTCCTGTTTTTGCACCTAATAAACTGGTAGCTAAGATACCACCAGATAGTGGTAATGTTTCTCCTATAATATTACGAGCATAAGCAAAGTTCTCACCAAAACCTTCAGCATCTTTAAATGATTCAACAGCTCCGGGTTGTAAAGCTAGTTGTCTACGTTGACGATCAGCTTGAAAATCTAAATATTCTGAAGCATCATCAAAGCCAGCATATTGCACCTAATAAACTGGTAGCTAAGATACCACCAGATAGTGGTAATGTTTCTCCTATAATATTACGAGCATAAGCAAAGTTCTCACCAAAACCTTCGGCATCTTTAAATGATTCAATAGCTCCGGGTTGTAAAGCTAATTGTCTACGTTGACGATCAGCTTGAAAATCTAAATATTTCGAAGCATCATCAAAGCCAGCATATTCAGCTACAGAAGACAAACCAGATAGACCTAGTTGTTGTAGAATGTCACCACCACGAGATACACCAGAAAAAAAATCTGTGGAAGGTTCTTCTGGTTTTTCAAATACCTCTGGATATTTATCAAGTAAATCTTCTTCTATTTCTTTATCAGTTGTATCAGCACCATAATCTAATTCCGTACCGTCAAATAATTTTACTTTACGTTTAGCTTCAGTATCAGATTTTGAAAAGTTGTATAATCCGGGAGTAGGAACAGTTTCAGGATGATTTTTATAAATGTATGCAGATATTTCTTGGTCAGACGTGCCGGGAGCAAACTTTAATTTAGTGTCGTCTAAAAGGGTTACTTCTCTTTCTTTAGGCTCTGGAGGTACTAAACCAAAATCCGCCGGATTTACTTCTACCATTTTTACGAACCTTTTGTAAGTGCAAGACCACCTTCAGATGTAGGGCCACCTCCACCGCCTGAAGCAATAGCTTGAACTTGTTTATAAAGTTCTTGGTAAAGAGGATCATCTTCCTTTAAATTTGTAGTAGCAGCTTTAAACATTTCGATTAAAGCATCATTTCTGTCAGACTCAAGTTTTTGTTTAGCTTCTGCACCGGCCGCCCTAGACAATGCAGCTTTATAGTTCTTATCAATTTCGATACTTGCTTCATTTAGTTTAAGTTGTTTCATTGCTCTATCATCAGTTGCTATTAACTCCTGTCGTTTTAAATCCACATATTGACCCTGAAGTCTAAAATAATTCTCATCATATGTCCCTTTTCGTGCTATGTCAGCCATCTGTATTTGTCTATTTTTAGCAGCTTCACCAGCTTCGAATGCAAATTTTTCTTTTTGAGCTGCCGTTCTTTGGTTAAGCTCCATATTTAATCTAGCTGTTTGAGCATCTGATTCTCTT
>VTLG01012752.1_pt1 | contig 55158 bp, 57 predicted proteins | sample 4694571 | NCBI WGS metagenome assembly VTLG01 (sample SAMN12604809, study PRJNA352737) | marine metagenome | biome: ENVO:00000447; feature: ENVO:00000209|ENVO:00000569|ENVO:01000036; material: ENVO:00002151; isolation source: viral sequences binned using virsorter ... | reverse complement strand
AGTTATACTTTCTTCGTAACGCACCAGTATTTAGCGTATCAGCTGCCGAACCGTCTAAAGAGTTTAGACCTTGGCCACTATATAAGGCGTTTCCACCTATAGTTTGACTATCTGCCATTTTTTACTCCTTAACTGTAAAATTAAGTCTGGACAGATAAAAATTTATCTACCCAAACAAGTTATCTACGCTTGAGTCATTGCCTAATATTGAATCAAAAACACTTCTTTCTTCAGTATCATTTTTAGCAAGACTATTAGCTCCACTAGCAGAAGTAGGCATATTTTGTACATTCTTCATTTGATTTAGCATATCTTTTTTAGTATTTGTAGCAACATTTTGTGCAGCTTTATCTTTATTAAGAATATAATGCACATCATCTAAAGTCATTTGATGAGATTGTGCTTGCTGTTTAAAAGCGGCATATTCTTCATCAGTCATATTATGCTTTTGTTTAAATGCACCTTCATCAGCTCTAAGTTTTGCAACTTTGGCCTGATTGTTAGCTTGCATTTGTTGCTTTTGTACCATTTCACCAACTCTTTGCTGTACCATACCGTCAACATGTGCATTCATTAATTTTGCACTATCAGAATTTGGGTCAGTCATAGCTTCTTGTTGGTCAAAGATAAAATCTTCATCAAGACCTAAATTTTCTTGAATAGATTTTTCTGGTGCTCCACCATTTTGAAGGTAGTTTCTAACATGATCTACCAATCCGCTATCATTTTTCATGGCATCAAGAACAGGTACAAATTGTTCAACTTCTTTGTATCTGTCTCGCCACTTAACAGCCTCTCTACTGCTATCAGTATATCTTTTTTCCCAGTCTGTGCTGTTATTCGACTGTGCCACATTTTTGGAGCCATCATCATTAGCGTGGGTTACCTGTTTAGGGGCCACTGGTTGATTTTGGGTTGCCTCAGTGTCTACTATTGCGCCATTTACTTGGCTTTCAAGATCATTAAAAAATACTTCGGAGCCTGTATCATTAGCTTGAGCTGAGTCAAAACTGTCTTCGCTCATACCAATTTCAGGGTTACCTGCTGTCTTTTCCATGTTTCTCCTTTATTCTAGTTATTAGTTTATTACTTTTTTTGGTTATTTTCCAAATCTTTTTTATAATTCATCATTAAGTCACTTGCTCTTTGTCTTTGTAATTGAGCTTCTCCAGCTAAAACTCCTCTTAAAAGTTTTTGCTCACCCTCAGTTTGTATTAACTCTTTTTTAAGTCCTGATTTGATTTGCTCTTTTTCTTTGTTTATTTCAACATCAGCTTGCATAACCTTTTGTTTTATACCTGCTTGAACAAGTTGTCTTTCAAGAGTCTCTATAGTACCTGCTTGGTCTTTTAACGCTTCTTGCATTTGTTGTGCTTGACCTTGCAATTGAGCATATAAAGATTTACGCTCTACTATTCTCTCTTTATTTCTAATGTCTGTTTCTGCAAGAACAGCTATATCATCTACAACTCCCATTTGCATTAACTGTTTTAATTCTTCTAAGTAAGCCCATCTATTTATTGGCAATGTAGATCCAGCAATTATTCTTACATCATATTTTTGTGCTGATATATCCATTGATTTACCAATAGCTTCACCCATATCATTATACATAGGCACATTTATTTCTTGGTCTTTACCTTCTTGTATTGCATTAGGTTGTAATATTCTAAATCTTTTATTAGCAGTATAAGTTGCCTGAGCAAATTGTATTACAACATGTCCTAATTGTTTTAATCCTGGTTCAATAGAAGTACTCATCCATTGTTTAATTCTTCTAGTACCATATTCATCAAGTGCTAACATACCTCTATATGTTTCTGCAGCACCTCCTTGGTCACCCATCATAGAACTATATATACCTGCTAAATATTCCATGTCACCTTTACCTTGTTGAACTATTTGGAAAAATGCATTAGATAATGGTGCTGGCTGAACAGGCGTTGGAGGTGAAACTCCTGGCCTAATAGGTAATAATGCTCCTGGGCTAGAAGAATATCTTTCCCAAGTTTCAGCATCAATTGAACCTTCTTCATACATCCATCTCAAACTACTTCCTAGAGATGCATTATGTACCATTATTTGATGAGCTTTATTAATTTCTTGTTGTTTACCTATTAATGGAGAAACAGCACTCATAGGAAAAGGTGTTCCAGTCCATTTGTAATGAAAAGGTATAACAGGATATTCTGTTACAGAATCTGGTAAAATCTTTTCATATAATAATTTATCTCCTACACAGCAAGTTTGTTTTACTCTAGTGCTGTAAAACTGAACACTATCTACTATATTTTGAGCAAACTCTTCTTGTTTAGTTAAAAATTTAAACTCTTTTTCTGATACAACTTGATTTTCAATTTTAGAAGCTTCATTTTGCAGTTGACTCATACACTCTTGATAATAAGTTTGTAATTGTTGCTCCATCATTTCTTGGGCTTTTCTCATTTCAAGCTCATATCTTTCTGGTAACATATCTCCAGATTGTACTGCTTCTTGCATTTGTCTATCTTGCTCTAATAATTGCACTTCCATTTCTGCTTGTTGCTCTTGTAGCATAACATCGCATTGTTCTTTAATTGCTTTTAACTTTTCTTCATCTGGAGGTATTCTAAAAAATACATTAATAAAAGATACTTTAACTTTTTCATACAATTCAAAATATTCTGCTAAGTTATCCATTTCACCAGTTGAAGTAATACCTATTCCAGATTGTTCAGTATTATCATTGTAAGAGAATAACTTTTGATCATCATCACCCATAAATCTTTCAGAATATGATTTTTGTTGTTGTTCATTACTAGAAGAAGATAAAATAGCTCTCTTTTTGCCAGGGAATAACTTTACTAAATGATTTTTAGGTAAAACTTTTCTAATCATTATAAATGCAGCATCCTTAAATAACATGTCTCTAGATTTAGGGTCTACATAAATATCAAAAGGTTCTGGTTGCTGTATAACAACTTCACCCATACCATTGTCAGCATCTTTATCTACAGTAACTAATAAATATCCAATACCTTTAGTAACTGCATCATTAATAGCATTGTTATATAAAGTACTTCCATTTGAGTTGTTCCAAATATAATCAGATAAATCAGATATTGCAGCAGCAACATCAGAATCAGAACCTTCTGTTCCTACAGCTTGCCATCTTGGACTATTTGCTGTAGCATAAAAGTTTAACATCTCTACAACAGGTAATATTCTGTTTATTGTAAAAGTAGGCATTCCTTGTGATTCTAAAGAATTTTTCTCATAAGATGTTAATTGTTCATCATGAGCAAAATCATAACCTTTTTGATTTACATTTTCCCATTGCTTTCTAGTCCAGTTATTTGCTAAATCGTATAACTGTCTTATTTCATCTGATTTTTTTGTTTTAGCCATTATTACTCCTTAATTTCAAAATGCGGAAAATCATCAAATCTATTATCATGAACATACCAGTCTTGATCCCAGTCACCGCCCCATCTAAGATTTATCTCCATAGACTTAGCAATGCCAATAACAAAACCAGCGAAAAGATGAAACCGCTCTCTATCATCCCAATCAATAGGATAAGGCACCACATCAGCAGCCCTACTTGGATTAGAGTTATGACGGCCATTTGGCCAGTATACTTTTGTTTTACCTTCTTCATAAAGTTGATTTTGTCTCTCTTCACTTCTATGCCCTTCTATTACACTACAATCTACATGTTTAATTACTTCGTTAAAAACTTTTTGCAATCGCTCATCACAACTTGCTAAATTCTTTTTACTTCTTGCTCCAAATCTTGGCATTTTATTCTCCTATGCTGTAACCCAGCTTTTTGCTTGTGGTTTTTTCTTGTACCAACCTGTTTTATTCTCATCTACACCCTGTGGTGGATAAGCATACTTACATGCGTATGCTAATGCGTCAATTGTATCATCATGAGCCATACGTGGTCCAAAAGTTGCTATCTCTCTATGTAAATCATATTGAGTTTTTTTAATATGTATTTGTCCTACCGAAAATCTTTGAGCAAGTATTTCTTGTATTCTATCTCTTTTAGACATACGTGTACCTGGCTTTTCTTCTTTAAACGGAACATTAAATTGGTTCCTTCTTCTCATTTCAGCACGTATTGCTTGAAAAACTGGCTTACTCATTGTTGTGTCTTCAATAGTAAATAGTATTGGCTTATAAAAATTAGCATACTCAAATATATAATCTACAATACCTTTCTTATCCATACCTGGTATTCCTAATACTGGCAAGGACCTATTTCTAATATAATCTAATACATAAATGTTATTGTCTGGTGTTACAGCAACAGCGATAATAACACTAAAATCGGAATCCCTACGAGCAGAATCCGTAGCAGGGTCAACGCCCACATAGATTGAACACGGTTTTGGATCATCTCCATCGGGTATAACAAAAGTAATACCACTTTCTTCATCCTTTGTAAATTGACCATCCCAAAATTTGATATGATCTCTAGTAAATATTGCATCTTCTTCACTTTGTACCTCCATCATGTACTCTTGATAAAATTTTTGCGGAGTTCCACTATCTTGGTAGAACTTCTTTTTTCTTTCCATTTCTTTATGACCAAACCATGACGGCCATAAAGGTGTTCCATCATTTTGTAAAGCTTTGTAAGTTATAACTTTCCAACTATAATCTTCTTTTTCTTTTATAGCTTGTTCATGCCCTACTAAAATCTTTTGTATAAATGCATCAAAATGCACTGGTGTTCCATTAATTCTTAATCTTCCTGTTTTCGGTTCGAGTGCAGGAAAGACGACAGCAGTAACGAGGTTGGATATTTTACTTCTACTTTCTGGTGTGATTGTGTTGTTCTCATCTTCAAAATCGTCAAGAACAATAAGATCATAACGTTTATGAAGCTTAGCACCACCACGAATACCAGATAAATTGGACTTAGAAATAAGTTTACAATTGTTTTTAAGTTCAATATCATCTTCTGTCCATTTCCTACCTTTTAAATTACCAAAATAATATTTAATTCTTTCATTAAACTCTAAATGATACTTAATATAATCTAAGTTAGGCACTGATATTTTACTTGAGGCAGCAACCCACCCATAAAATAAAGGTTCTTGTGCAAAACAAAAATCACGAAGTATATTACATTTAGTTAATACTGTTTTTCCATGTCCTCTAGGTAAAACAATAGCTAACTGTCTATAATCTAAATTTATTAAAGCGTCTGCAACCTCATAATGAAATGGAGGAGATTCACTTCTCATAAAATCTTCATGTAAAAATAACTTTCCAAAAGCAATTAAATCTTTACTAGCTAATTCTAATTCTTCTTCTGCTTTACTTACATTTCTTGTATTTATATTAGCCATTACGGTGTATCTGTCCCAAAAACTAATCCTGTAGCAACAGCATCATGATTGCCTACGTAGTCTATTACTTTACTTGCAGTATCGTTTTGATTAATTTTCCAATATCCTACCAAACCTGTTGGAAAATCATCTGCCGCTTTCCCATTACCGCTATTATATAATTGTTCTGCTTCTGATGCAGTCAAAACTCTATCTTTCCACCATGCAAACTCTGCTACATAACAATTAGAGTCAGCATCTGGAGCAAACACAGAAACTTTAGTTATACTACTAGCCATTGGATCAGGAAGTGAAAGTCCAGTATCTACAGCAGGGCTACTATCAAATGTTCCTGCACTACTTATATAAATAGTAGAAGTTGTAGCGCTAGCATCATATGTAATACAAAAGTGATACCATACATTATGATCTAAATCTTTAGTACAATTATGCACATCTCCTCCTGAAGGATTGCCTCTATGCCAAATTTTTATTCTTTCATCATCACCAGTACTATCATCATAATAAAATTCAACTCCACCGTTATTATAGTTACCCATCTCAAACCATTTATAACCATCTTGATTTGACGAACCAGTATCATCATCAAGTCTTTTCCACCAAAAAGAAGCGCTATAGTCTTTATTTGTATAAGAACCTACATCAAAATCTGACCCTACCCATCCACCACTATCAGTTAATTGAATACCTTCATTACCACTAATTAAAGCAGACCCAGATATTTTATAAATATATTCTGGAGGAGGTTTAGATAATGATCTTCCTATACTTAACATTTATCCAAAATATACTATACACTTATGTCCAGCAACTGCATCAACTGTAGTCCATCTACCATATATTGTGCATCCTTTTGGAAATAAATCTGTGTTAACATATGTGTCACCACCTAATGATGATGCTCCACCTGTTCTTATGTAGTTAGTTGCTCCGTCATAATAATCTATTTCTGATGTTAATGTATCAAAACCACAATCTGTAATCATTGTTATTGCAATAATAACTCTATTGTTACTAGTAGTTATACTTGTTCCATCTAAGTATGCTGAACCTAACTGACCTAAAGCAGCGTTTTCTGCTTCTTGAACTGTATAAGTTTGCAATCCTTTTTGTTTTATAGCCATGTTACTCCTAATATACTATGTTTGTTTTATTTCTTTTTCTTCTTAAAGGTTTAGTTTCCATATCTTCCACACTATTTATATCTGTTGCAGTTATTTCTTCAAATATAGCTTGCATTTCATTTTCAGGTCTATATCTACCATCATCTTCTCCTACAACTTCAACCATATTGTCATTAACCATAGGCTGATTTGTATAAGGCTTTGAATCTTTGGGCGCAACATCTAAAATATTTGGCTTAGCTTTTGGAGGGTTTTTATAAATTTTGTTAGACATACCTGGGTTATTAGGAGCGTCTGATTTTAGATATGTTTTATTAGATTTTGCTTGTATTTCAGTGCCTTTATCCATCAATCTTTTTCCAAAACCCTTTATTTGCTGAAATTGTTCACTATTAACAATACTATCTTTAACATTATTTATATCTAACGAATTATTTTGCATAACATATCTTGCTAACATCATTGGACCAAGAGCTTTTAATGCTTGATTTATCATATTAAATTTACCACCTCTTCTGATATTTGGCTTTCCTGGTCCTGGAACTTTTGGTGGAGAGTATTTTTTATTTTTATCCATTACATTTCTTCCCTTAATTTAAGTAACATGTAGTCTTGTATATTCATTCCTAGTTTAGATTCTAGTATTAATGAAGCTTCATCATACACATCTGGTTCAAAGTATTCTTTACCTACTTTTAAAAATGTGTCAGCCCATTCATTGACATCATCATCAGATAAAGAATCTATTTCTACTTCTATATTTTTAATAACATCCATACTTTCTGATTCAGTATTTAAGTTTTGAAAAACAGCAGACATATCATCTACTTTCATATCTTCAATTAACTTTGACTCTATATTATCAAACATCTTTGCCAATAACCTCCTTTGGTCTTTCGGCTTCTTCTAGTTTATCTTTACTAAACCCTTGAAATACAGCACCTGTCAACTGTGTAACTTGTGTTTTGTTCTTATCTTCTAAATCCATAATATCAGATAACTTAAAAAGAGCTTTTAATCTAGTTTCATCTTTTTCTGATGATTCTGCTATAACATTTATATTTCTTAAAATACTTGTTTCATTTATACCAAGCTCTTCTAGTACTGGTTTTAACTCTTCTTTCATAGCCGTTTTTATCCTTGTAGTCTTAATTAATTGTCCAGCACGCAATCCTGCATAGTGCGGGTCATTCGTAGGGAACGCCTTTAGATACGCCTTGCGAGCATCCATTCCAGATGCTATATACTGGACAAACTCATGTTCTCTACTAGATAGATTTTCTCTATCTTCAATTCTTTCATTTCTTTCTATATGTCCACCTATACTATATATATTAACTCTTTTAGAGGTGTCCATTTTAGTTTTTTCTGATACTATAAAGGTGCCAGTGCACGTTCCTATATATCTTTGCTCACGAACTTTTCCGTAAGGCTTCATCATAGTGCCTTCACGTAATATCTGGATAATGCAGCCATCATCTGCTTTTACCCAATCACCTATAGCACCTTTTCTCCAATTATATAGATAGTCTATATCACTAGGTATTTCTTCAGTATCTTCAAAAACTGTGTGCTCTATTTTATTTATCTTATATGTTCTCATACATAACCCTAAACCCGCCAAGGGTTTAGATTAGCTAATTCCTATATCTGAATTATCAGTGTGTTCCATTAAGTATTTGCCCATCTCATCTGTAATTGGTATATCTTTACCGTTTATTTCTATAATAAATTTATAAGTTTCTTCTTCACGTTCAGACAGATGTTCTATCTCATCTGTATCTGGATCATATATTACTTTTAGTGTATATTCTTTTTTCATAACTAGATACTCCTAACCCCTGGATAACTTAAAATTTTTTTAAAATTTATTCGACTTTAAACTTCGCTTTGAGCCAGTCATATTCTCCCATACTCAAACTTATAATAAAGCTATTTCTATCAGTTATCGGGGACAATCTAGATCTCTATATGAGGTAGCAACCCAACGTCTGACCCTCTACTTGCTTGTTAGGCCTTCAAGGGTGATAATTGAATTAAATCAATTACTGATGGCTATAATATAATGAATATAATATTAGAAAAACAAAGGTTTTAAAAATTGTGGCATTTTGGTATGCGGTCTTTTATATATACCCTACCCCCTAATATGGGTTTTTCATAATCGTAATTACGTTATTTTTGATTTATATATAGTTAGTTGATTTTTAGTTACTTAATTTAATAAAAGGAGATAGAATGTTATTATTTAACTTGAAAGATGTAAAGACTGAGATTGATGCAGAGAATGTATTAATAGAATTAACTGATGAAGCTATTGAAGCTAAGTGTGAAGTTAATATGCGTAGTAAACGTAGAAAGATTACACGTGTCCAGGCACAGATTGAAATGCTACAGACTAAGTGTGAGATGCAAGGATGGAAAAAGGTATTTAGTGAAGTATCTGAGTTAGCAAGCAAAGTAAAAGATGCAGTTGCTCAAGCAGATGCGAGGTTGTGGTAGCCTAATAAGCTACCATACTTGCCTTGTACTGTTCGTTGTGGTGTATGAAGTGTCATAAAGATGCACCAATGTGTATGTAATATGTGTGTGGTGTGTAAGATACCTCAACATTGTGTGTGTGAGCGTGTGTGTAGTATATATATACCAACATATAGGCCACATAAGATTTAGTGCGGGTGTGACGTCTGGTGATGTCGACTGTCTCATAAGCAGGTCCTGACAGGTTCAATTCCTGTACCCGCAACCAATTACTGTTCCACCGAGGACCTATGAGATGGGCTATATCAGAGTAATGAACTGAGTTGCTTAGCGCTGGTCTATCTCATTAAAGCATTATGTTTATGCAATGTCACAAAGAATCCTAACTAGCGAGGATAGGAAGGATATATCGTGAAACCATAAATATAATAGCCTGAGCATGCTTATAACTGCTCATATCTTAAAATTTAATAACTCTTAACCAATAAGGAGAATATCATGGCAAAACCTAGTGTCGTAGATGTATTACCAGAAGAAATAGTTGAATTAGATAGTATAGATAATCAAACGCAAGCTTTCTTAGTTGCAATGAAAGACATACTAGATACTCAATGCAGAATGATGATGGATAAAAATAGTTATGTGGAACGGAGGCGAATTGAAAGAATTGTATTACCTAAAGGCTTTAAGCTAATAGGATAACTTAACAGAGTAAGAGTGGTAATGATGACAGACCACTATAATCTAAGATGCGAAAGCCTTTGTCAATAGAAAAATAATTTTGAGAGTTACAAGGCAGGATTGATCCCCTGCTGAGTAACGCTGTGAAACCTGTAGAGCATTCCGACAAGGAGTGTGCAGGTAAACTGTTAGAGGTAGTGCTCGCTATAACATCAAGTGGTGTTGTAGAACTAGTAGAGGCTAGAACAGTTGTTGTGCCACATATAAATAGATAAGGGAATCCTTGTCCAGTGGATGTACAGTCTAGAAATAGACACTGAATACGGTAAGCAGGTCTTACATTAAAACAGGTACATTATTTAGTCTATGGTTTAACTAGCCATGTGCGGCGATCTATCGAGCTCCCAGCTCATTGGAGATAGAAGTAGCATACTTGATCACTCTTGTAGATGAAACACTGCTGTTATAAATATGGTAGCATGCGGGTGTCCCCAGTCCCGTCACAACTCAAATAACTTTAACTAATAATAACCTTGGAGGGTATATGACGTTTTTATATGATATGATATGGTCAATAGATACCATTTTAACAATAGTATTAAAGATGTATTTAATAAGAATAGCCTATCTATTTATAGTTGATAAAAGATGGCCAAGATGGATACATTAATAATTGGTAGGAGATATGGTCTACAGGAGTCTTAGACAAGTGCTCAAAACAGCTGTAGATCTTTAACACCCATCATCGATAGTACTGCACTGAGGGCTTATGCCTGTTGGTGGGTGTCAACCTTAAATATTAAGGTAAATTAACAAAAAACCTTAAATAATTAGGAGGAATCATGGCAAGACAAACTATTTGGATAGAAAAAACTAAATTCCATAGAACTGCAAGTAAAATTGTAGAAAGTATAGAAGATATGGAAGATGAATTAAGGGATTTAAGAAGGTTAGTAACTAAATTTAAAAATGGTATAATATATGAGGAGAAATCTCAATGAAATATAAACATTTAACTTATGATGTGACTATTTTGCAATCAAAGACAGTAAATAATATAATGAGAGCCTTACAAGAAGGTATTAGACAAAATAATTTACCTACAATTGCAAATTTTCTCATTGAAAAACGTAGAAAAGCTATGAACTCAGGTATAAAACGTAAAGCTAACACTAAAAAGACTACTGTTGATAGCAAAATACTTAAAGTTCTTGAAATAAAAGAGAAAGAAGGTATATAATGGGATTTGATTTAAGTGGTGTTAACCCTAAAATAAATAAGAATATATCTGCATACAAGCATTATAGTCCTGATATTGAAATATGGAACTCAAAAGATGAGAAAGTGCGTAAAAGATTTTATAAAGACATGGATAGATACCATAATGATAATCCAGGTGTATATTTTCGTAATAACGTATGGTGGTGGAGACCATTATGGAGCTTTGTGTGCCGACATTGTGATTTTATGACTGATGAACAAATGGAAAGTGGTTTTTATAATGATGGTAAGCTAATAGATCAAGAAACAGCTGCCAAAATAGGAACACAACTTGAAATATTGCTTGAAGATGGTACTGTTGATAAATGGGAAGAGCATATTAAAGAAAAAAATGAAGAATTAAAGAAATCAAAAGATAAAGATGAGAAATTTATGGGAAGTTATCCATTTTCAAGAGATAATGTGGAAAATTTTGCTAAGTTTTGTCTAGAATCAGGAGGTTTTGAGATATGTTAACATTTTACCCAGTAAGAACAGAAGAAGATGTCCTAAAAGACATAATAATTAACAAAAATAAGCAATCTAAGCTAAAAATAGAGCTAAATAAGCTTATTGATGAGCTAATATTAATAAATAATGGAGCTGATAATGATAAATTACTATAGTCTACTAGCTTATTTCTTTATTTTCTTAATAACTGCAATTATATGGTATTACATAGTGAAATGGTGGTTATGATGAGAGATATAGGAGTAATAGAAGCAAATCTAAGAACATTAAAAAAAACTGTTGAATATTTACCTGATGGAAGAGTAAAAGAGACAGTCGAAAGACAAATCAAACAAAATATAGATTGTATTGATGAGTTTTTTGATGAACTAGCTGAAGAAGCTAAATTTATTGAATCATATGAACAATCAAACCAATAGGAGGCTATATGGCTACTAAAACAATAAAGTTTCTACAAGGTGGCGGCTTTGTGGAAAGACAAACTAACGCTGATACTGTTGAGCAATTAAGAAATGAATTTCCAGATGATATTACAAATAATGCATCTGTTGCTGTTAATGGTGTATCTGTAACTAATACACATGCTATTGAAGAAGGTGATATTGTTGCAGCTGTTAATAATAATAAGTCTGGCGGTGATCAGTAATTATTAACTTTATGTTATAACATACCAGACAGGGACACTAGTGAGAAAACGCGTTTAATCAACGATACACTAAGAATGTTCTTGTCTGGATTAACTTATAGGGCTGTAGTGACAGGCGAGAAAAATACCGACCTAGGTGCGAGAGTATACACTAACGAGGGTCAATCAGCCCTATATATAACTTGGAGGATATATGAGATATAGAGAATATGATTGCATTATAGATGGAGACATCGAACAATGCTTAGAAGAAATAGAAGTAGGGGATCTCGGAGAACATGTATATTACGGTCCTCAAGCAGAGATAATGGAAGAATTAACTCGATTTAATACTAGATATAGTGCTAATCTAGAAATTACTAAAACATTTAAATGGAAGCGTGGTTCTTATGAAAGAGTTTCTGAGCTTATGATGAGAGGTCTTGGTTTTAAAAGAAAACCTAGTGGTATGTATAATTATTTACAGAGAGAAGATTGGTTTAGAACTAATACATGGCTTAGTATAAAAGATTATTTACGAAGAATGGATAGTATGCTGTATAACTTAAGAAGCACAAATGAAGTATGGTTAGATGACCCTAGCGTACTTGATGAAAGAAAGAATTTATATACTAATTATGTAATACAAAAAGCTGATGAAGCTCATGCATTAATAGAAAATATAGATATTATGCAAGAAATGTATCATCAATTATTTGTTCATCCAACTTCACGTTCTAGTAAAAGATATATGTTAGTAACTACACTTCGTATATCACCAAATATAATGAAAGTTTACAGAACAAATGGTAGAGCTAGTGCTGAACCTGCTAAACATATAGAAAACATAGCTTGTGATACAGATTTATATATTAATTTAATATCATATCCTTTACAAACTATGACTAGGCATGCTAATTATGACGTTCCATCATTTGATGTACGTATTGCAGGTCAAATTGAGCAACCAGAAGACAAAGGTTTCTTATCTTTTCCATACATTTCTGCTAGTAGAACTTATCAAGGTGGATATTTTGGTGGTAGTGTTTGTTATGGTGATCAAGCAACTAGTATGGCAAATGCAGTTTATAAATATGATTTAGCATCTATTGTATTACAATCAATACCTTGGGCTACATCATATACTAATGAAACACAGCCACATAGTAATATTAAAATGATGTATCATGGTGAACCCGCTAAACTATCTGCAGAATATAGAAAGATATTTGGCACAAATAATGCAGATTACTGTAATTATACACCAGATGGTGAAGATGACTATTGTGATAGAATGGAATGTACTCTTAGATATAATTGTCAGGCATACAAAAGTGCTCATCCTGAACCAGTAACAGCAGAACAGGCTGAACAAATGACATTGCAATGGGCAACTAGAATGGGTGGTGTTAATCATGCTGCTCCAACTGTAATACATACAACTGATGGTGAAGGTAATCCTATAACTGTAACTAGAGATAGAAATGCTCAATGGGATCCTGAAGTACTTAGACGAGAACTTGATGAACGACTTGAGGAGGGTAATGATGCCTAAGTATGTAAGACGTAAAGCAATGATAATTAGAGAATCAGGGCGTAGTAGTGATTTTATTACGCCTTCATTCGGTTTTGGTTGCGAATATAAATGTAGTTATTGTTATATGCGTAGACATGTAAAAACAGGTTTGTCTGTAGCAACTAACACACAAGAGATTATAGATACAATAGATGCACATAATGGTAACTTAAAATGGCCTAAAGAACCTAATCAAACACATGATAAATATTACACATATGACTTTAGTTGTAACGAAGACTATGTAAAACACTTGCAATATCATGATTGGAGATTGTTATTTGACTATTTTAAAAACAATGATAGAGCTATGGGTACAGCAGCTACTAAATATGTTAATGAAGAGCTGTTAAACTATAATCCTAATCGTAAAATACGTATCAGATTTAGTATAATGCCACAAAAGTATGCTAATATACTAGAACCTGGCACTTCTACTATTGCTGATAGACTAAAAGCTGTTAATAAATTCTGGATTGCAGGTTATGATGTTCATTTAAATTATTCACCTGTAATTGTAGAAGAAGATGCTGGCATATTGTATCAAAATCTATTTAAACAAGTAGATAAATATGTAGATGATGCTATAAAAGAACATGTTAAGTGTGAAGTTATATTTCTTACACATAACCATGAAATGCATGAGCACAATATGAAAAAAGAAAGCACTAAGAAAGCAGAAGATTTGCTTTGGAAACCTGGAATCCAAGAACAAAAAACATCTCAATATGGTAATGTTAATATTAGATATAAACGACATTACAAAAATAGATTGATTGGCGCTTGGAAACATAGTCACAATGCAATATTACCGTGGCAAGAAATAAGATATATATTTTAAGTTGCACCTGTGAGTCTCCCGTCAGTGTGAAATAGAACTACCGAGCTGGGTGCACTTAATTAACTTAAGGAGGAATAATGGAAATATTAATACATAAAGATAGTTGGGATAAGATTATTAACTATGCTAAAGCTGCTTATGTTACAGAAAAAGCTGAGATAGGTGGTATGGCAGTAGTTACATTAGATAAAGATGGTGATTGGACTATAGAAAATCCAGTTATATTAAAACAAGAAATAGCAGGAACTACCTGTGATTTAGATAAAGAAGAGTTGGCTACGTATTATACTCAAATGGCCATGAAATACAAAGATCAAAAGTTTAGATTCTGTTGGTGGCATAGTCATCACATGATGGATGCTTTCTGGAGTGGTACAGATTTATCTAGCATCGATGAGTATGGTGAAGGTGATTCAGATGTATCATTTGCTCTTGTTGTTAATCTAAAAGAAGAATATAAGTGTAGAGTATCTGTATGGAAACCTGTAGTAGTGCATATGGATGTAGATGTTAAAATACTTGACGATACACCAGAAATAGAAATACCACTTGAAATAGTAACAGAAGTTAAAGCTAAATGTTCAACTAGATCACTAAGCTCTTATCAAACAGGTGGTGCTATATTACCTAGTAATGGTAAACAGCTTACTATTGGGTCAGGTAGATATAGAAACTGGGCTAATTATGATTGGACTAATGATGATTTAACTCAAATTCCTACACAACAAGAACAAATTAACTTTGAAGCTAAATGGGAATATGCGGCAAGTAAAATAACAGAGTTTATTAGACAATTTAATACAGGTTCTTGGAATATGCATAAGTTTAAATCTGCTATAACACATACAAACAAAACATTAGAGCCATATGGTATTGAAATAGAAACCTTAAATAAACGTGACTTATTAGAGTTTATTGAAATGGAATCTGAACCATATGAATTAATATCGGTAGATGTTAAATATCAAGATTTATCAGAAAGTTTAATGGATACTATATCTTATAATGGAGGATACAATATATGATAAACACTAGAAGTCAAGACATTGCAAATCTAAGAGATGTAGAGTTTCATATTGTAGGTTGCGGGGCTATAGGTAGCTCCGTGGCTATGCAATTAGTAAGACTTGGTGCAGATAACTTTCATTTATATGATTTTGATAAAGTAGAAATACCAAATATAGGTGTAAGCCAATACAACGAACAAGATGTAGGGCTGCCAAAGGTAGGAGCTTTAATAAATCATATGAAAAGAGTTAATGTGATGATAAAGGTAGAAGGTACAATAGATAAGTTTAAAACTTATGAAGGTAGCAAAGAAGGTATATTAATTCTAGGTCTAGATAGTATGAAGGCTAGAAGAGATATAGTTGAAATGCTAGTAAAGTGTCCTTATAAACCTAAAGTAGTAATAGATGGTAGAATGGGTGCAGAGCATTATCAGCAATATATATATAATAATATAACAATGTCACAATATGACAAAAATTGGTATTCAGATGATGATTCAGATCCAGAGCCATGTACTCGTAAAGCTACATCTTATTGTAGTAATATGAGTGGTAGTTTTATAGCAAATGCTGCAAAGAATATCGTTATGAAACAACCTTATTTTAAAGAAGTTACATTCAACTTTTCAACATTAATACTTGATAAAAAGAATTTAATTTCATAACTTATAAACCCTTCATATCGAAGGAATCTTATATAGCACACAGAGCAGGGTAGAATATCCTATTTCTATCCTGTTCTTTAAATCAAAAGGAGGAAGCTTAATGGATATAGATGTATCTAAGCAAACTGGTATCGCTAAAACAATACTAGAAGCAAAACAATCAGATGAAGAAAGGCAAAAACTTATCGACAACTATGAAGATAGACGTAAAGATGAGTGGAAATCGCCTGAAATAGGTAAATTAGCTGAAGCATTAGCTAAAGCTCAATCAGAACTAGAAGGTGCAAAGAAAGAAAGCACAAATCCATTCTTTAAATCTAATTATGCAGACTTACATGCAGTAATAAAAGCTGCTTTTCCATATCTTAGTAAATATGGCTTATCTGTTAGTCAAGGTAATGAAATAATACCTGGAGCAGTATGTGTAACTACTACACTTATGCATTCATCAGGTCAATGGCTAAGGTCAAAAGTAAAATTACCTTTATCTAAAGTAGACGCACAAGGTGTAGGTGCTGCAATAACATATGGTCGTAGATATGGTTTATCTGCGATAGTAGGTATCGCTCAATATGATGACGATGCTAATTCAATTCGTAAATAATAAGGAGAACACATGGCAGAGAGAACATTAACTGTTAAAACAGGTGGTGGATCTAGTTTTTCAACTGGATGGCACAACAAATTAATATCAAAAGCTGAGTATGGTGACTACAATGGAACTAAATACTTAGATTTATGGTTTGAAGACTTTCCTGAGTCTTTAAATATGCGTGTATATGAAAAGAAAAATGCTGGTGGCGAAGAATTTGCTATTGGTAATATCTTTAGATATGCAAATGCTGGTATTACAAGTGCACTAGAAGGTGCTAATAACACAAAAGTTATTAAACTAGATGATAGTCCACAGGCATTAATAGGTAAAAGTCTAAATGTATATGTACATAAAGATGGTAAATATTCAAGAGTATTGAATCAACCTGCACCTACAGAATTTGAAAACGTTGTAGAGAAATTTAACTCTGACGATGTACAATTCTGGAAAGATAGAGCAGAAAAATACTTTAGAGAGTATGTACAACCTAAAATAGAGAAAAAATTAGAAGCAACCCCTATTGAAACTTCTAATACCTCCGAGAGTAACGATAACATACCCTTTTAAGTGAGTAGGTAATCGTTAATTTATAGAGAGCCAATAACTGGTCCTGAGTACGGTGATATGCTTTGAAGTATAGACTACGATACTCAAATAGGAATATGTGAGGCTCTCTATATAAAAGGAGGTTTTATGGGCAGAGTAACAGAATTTATGCATTTTATTAATATAGACCCTAAAGAACTTAAGTTAGGGCAAAACATGAAAGGTGATTCGTATACACATATGACTATAAGAATGAAAATTAAAAGAGCTAGATATGAACACCAAACTGAACTTAGAAGACAAGAAAAAGAAAAATTAGAGTCTGCTAAAGCAATTAGAGAATATTTTAGGAGGAAAAATAAATGAAAGAACTATATAAAGAGTTCGCATTAGGAGTTAGTAATAGACATAACTTCCAAGCAGCAGACAAAGTTTCTGATTGGATGGGTACAGATAGTGATACCTTTATGTCTTTGTATGATTATGATGAGTATGTAGTAGAGTTTTATGCTAAGAATAAGTCTTTATCAGGATATGATGGTTTAGTATATATGCCTGATGAATTTATATTAGATGTAGATGGTGATAATCCATGGGAAGCTGCACAAAAAACTTTGAAATTACTTGAACGCTTAGAAGAATTAAATGTTCCATACGAATTATATTTTAGCGGCAGAGGGTTTCATATACATATATCAGAAACAGCATTTAAATGGAGACCTAGTAAGAACTTACACATAAGAGTGAAAGAAGAACTTACTAAACATGGCATATTTAAGTATGCTGACCCATCTGTTACTGACAAATCTAGGTTAATACGTATACCACATACTAAAAATACTAAATCTGGTTCATGGAAAAATCAATTTCAACCAAAATGGTTATTAAATAAGAATATTACATTAAAGAAAATAAAAGAATGGTGTGATAAACCAAGAGAATACCCATTAAATGATTTGCATTGTAAAGAAGTATTTGATGTATTTGACAAAGAAGAAGTTAAAGAGCAATTACCTATAAAAGTAGCAAGCACTAGAGACCCTGTAAATACTAACTGTATACAAAAAATGTTAGAGGGTGCTCCACATGGTAAGCGTCATATGGTAGCTCTTAGAGTAGCATCTTACTTAAGGTGGAACTTTCCAGAGAATATTGTAAGAATTATTATGGAAGATTGGCGTGTAAGAGTTAGTGATAACGCTCAAAGCGAGTTTAAGCGTGAAGAGATGGAAGGTATAATAGAAGGTTGTTATACTGGACATGATGGTCAAGGTTATAGATATGGTGCTGATGACCCTGTTATTAAGTTTTATTGTAACTCTAGATGCACATTACATAAAGGTGCTAAAGCTGAAAATATGATGGATTCTAGCAGTATGGAGAACGAACTTATAAACTTCTATGCACAAGATCTTAAACCTATTAACTTAGGTGAGCCATATGGGCAGGATTTTCCTGTATATCCAGGCGAAACTGTCATAATACAGGCTCCACCAGCTAGTATGAAGACTATGTTACTACAAAACTGGGCTAATTACTTCAAGAAACAAACATACTTTGTAGAAATGGAGATGTCACCAAGACAAATATGGTCTAGATTTGTACAAATTGAGATGGGTTGGGATGAGAAACAATTATCTGAACATTACAAACAAATGAAAAATGGTATGGATAAACGTTTTGAATGGCTAACTGTTGATTATTCAGCGCCATATGCGCAAGAATTAGAACAAAGAATAACTAGCCTACCTATCAAACCAGAAATAGTAATTGTTGACCATTTAGGTTTATTTAAGAGCAAACAAAAAGATAACAATATGAAAGTCGAAGAAGCATCTCAAGCTATTATGGAACTTGCAGTTAGACAAAATGTAATTGTCTTTGCTGTTAGTGAAGTAAGTAAGGCAGCTTTTAAAGAAGGTATGGATATATCTTCATCTAGAGGCTCATTTAGAGTTGCTTATAATGCCAATAAAGTGATTTCTATTAACCCATTTAAGAATAAAGAAACTGGCTTAGTGGAACTATTAGATATTAAATCAGATAAGAATAGGGAAAAAGAACACTTACAGGCAAGATTAACTGTTAACAATGTAAGAATAGAAAGAGCAAGTTAGGAGAACTATGTACTATAATACTAATGATGAAACAGGGGAAACTCTGCAAAGTAGTAGAAATACTGCAACAAACCAAGAGAATATGATTCTAGCTATATTTGAAACATATCCTAATGAGGGGCTTACACCATTTGATATTGAAGATTTTGCACATGATCAAGAGGTTAGCTGGCCTATAACAAGTATTAGAAGAGCTATTACAGATTTAACTAATGCTGGTAAATTAACTAAAACTGACACTATGAAACTAGGTAGATACGGTAAACATGTACATACTTGGAAATTAGCGTAAATAATTAGGGTGTAATGTTTGTCGTGGAGACCAAGATGTGGTAATAAGCAAATTAACAAATTGGTTGGCAAGTACTAGGTTACATTGCACCCTAGTAAATTAAGGAGGCTATAATGGCTAACAAAAAACAAAGTAATAAAGAAAAAATAGAAAATATGAAAAAGCAACAAAGAGATTTAGAGATTACTATTTTTAAACTCCAAGGTGCTATTGAAATGTTAACAAGTTTAGAAGAGGAGAAAGAAAATGGCGAAGACAAGTAAAACTAATGATACAGATTATTATCTAGGTTTAATTGATAAAATTAACGAAGATATAAAAGTTATATATGAAAGAATAGAACTTAACGCTAAAAGAATCGACTCTTTATCTGAAGGTTTAGACAATCATGACAATACTCTTAAGATTGTTAAGAATAGGATGGGCTTATAATGAGTTATCCTAATAAAAAACCTACTATGATGGAAGTAAAGAATGCTATAAACAATATTATAAATGAACTGGCTTCTTTGACTGATTATATTAAAAGAATAGATTCAATATTCTTTGATTATCTACATTACAAAAAAGATGAAGATAAATTTAAACTGTTCTTAGAAGAGAAATACCCTAAAGAAGAGGAAACTGAAGATGTTAAAAAGAGTAAATTACGTAATATATCACAGAAATAATAGGATGTTAGGATTAACAAATCATATTGATAAAGATGGTGATTTAGATCCTAATTATTCTCTTGCTAGAAACTTAGCTTTAACTGGTGTTATTTCAAATAATACCTTTGTATCAAAGTATCCTAGTAAACTAGCAGATGTTAAAGAATGTGCAAGTAAAGGTTGTCCTATATGTAAAGGTATATTTAAAGGTAGTCCTTTAAGTGAGTTTTATCTTAAAAATGTAGTTGAAATAGATAATAAGACTGATATACCACATCCTTTAACTGACTATGTAATTGAGAAGTTCGATGGTCACATTGTTGATTAATTGTGTAAAATGTAAATGTAAGTGCGCTCCTGTATATAATCTATCTCCAAAAAAGTATGTATGCAGGAGTTGTGCTTTAGAAGTAACGAAAGGATATTATGATAGAAGATTTATTGAAATTGAAGAAACAGATTGATTGTATGATAGAAACATATAGAGATTTGCATCCTGATGAAGAAGAGGAAACAAAAGAAAACGCTTTAAAAAAGATAAGAGAGGGTACTTATGAAAGCACGTTCCGCAAAAAACAAAGGCAGGAAACTACAGAACATGGTGAGGGACCACCTTCGCTCTGTGTTTTCGGAGATTCTTGAGACGAATGATATAGAATCCCAGGTCATGGGTATGAGTGGTGAAGACATTGTGTTGTCACCTGCAGCTAAAAAAGCTATTAGATACAGTTTTGAATGTAAAAATCAAGAAAGATTAAACTTGTGGAAATCTTTAGAGCAAGCTGAATCTAATTGTGAAGATAGAAACCCTGTCCTAGTATTTAAACGTAACAGATCTAAAGTTTATATTGCTGTAGAATTTGAGCATTTTTTAGAACTTATAGATCCTAAATTAAGGGAGATTTAATGGTTGGAATAGATATAAAAGGTAACTATGCTAGTGTTTGGCTTTTTCCTGTAGGTATAGAGTGTTATTATTTAAGCTCTACAAAAAGTTTTAACATATCGTTAACATTATTTAAGATAAGCTTTAAGTTTACAATAGGTGAAAATTACACCTTATTTGGCAACGATAGCTCTATCTAGGCATAGATTCTAATAACTTTAAAGATGCTAGTACATCAGCGTTCATACCTCTTGTGCTAGCTTTCTTTTTCTTAGGTTTTTTACCAAACATTTTACCATGCAAAAACTTTGTTTCTGTAGTTGGATAAAGTTTTAACCAATGAGTTACTAAATCTCTACCTCTACCATCTTGTATTGCTGGAAATAGTTTATTATTCCATTGTCCCCACACAGTAGAGTATTGATAAGCGCTATATAATTCAGTTTGTTTATCAGTAGGGTCTGCAAAATTTACATTTCCAAACAAAATCTTATTTAAATCACTGTTTTCAATATCTAATATACCACCAACAACAGCTAAGTGTTTTAAAGTTCCTAAGTTAGTTCCTGTAAATTCAGACATTAATCCAAATGTACCTTTATCAGGATTATCATACTCAGTAAAATCTTCTACAACTCTTTTTATTCTTTCTGCTGTATCATGTTCAAATATATTAAATAAATTAGTGTTTGTTAATACACTAGCAAGGCTTACTACACCTGCAATTCCAGCATATCTCATTAAATGTTGTATTTCTGGAGCAGAAAATCCTTGACCAGCTAAATATGCTTTATGTGCACCTTTTAAAGTGCTGTAAGTAGATTCTGCTAATGACATAGGATAATGCATTAAGTGCATACCTGCTTCTGACGCAGCTCCAACAGTAGCTTTTAATTGACTTCTAACAGTTCCATCATTCATCTCTTCAACAGTTCTACCTTCACCTCTAACAAGTTTAGACTTAGCATGAGCAGCATATTCGTAAGCCCAACTATTAACAGTCTGTAAACCAAAATTCTTAGCAAAGCCAGCAGCATCTTTAGGATTATATCCAGCATTTATTAAATACTTATATTTTTGATTAAAAGCAACTCTAAACATCCATTTACGCTGGTTGTTTTCAGTTAACCTATGAAATATTAAAGCTTTATCTAAAGTAAATTGTCCTGCACTTATTAATCCTTCTTTTAATTTTGAGTTACCTTTCATAAAATTACCTGTATGTGGGTCGTATTTTATACCTCCACTTTCAAAATCATTTTTAGAGATTAAACCTTCAGTATATAACTCTTTAGCAGCATCAGTAAACAAAAAGCCTGCTTCTTTTTCAGCTAAAGTTACAACTCTTCTAAATTCTGGATCATGATTAAAATCTTTAGTAGCTCTACCTAAAGCACCTAATCCAACTCTAGAATAAAAATGTAAAGCACTTGCAGCATTTTTAACAGCACCAGTAATATTTAAACCCATAGTTCTTGCTGTTTGTAAAGCATTTAATGTAGTAACGGCATTATTAGCCCAATCAGGTCTTTGTCTTGTACCTTTAGTAAACACGGCAAACTCTTCATCAATAAATCTTTTTAAACCTTTCACAAACTGAGTATCTGTTTTAGGTAAATATTTCATAGCTTCTAAATAACTTAATTGTGTATTAACTAATTTATTAAATTGTGTAGCTTGATGCCCGTATTGACTTATAACTAAAAGAGGGTCTTTTTCCCAAAACTTATTTAGATTATTTGCTCTTCTCTTTACAGAATCAGGTAATTTACCAGTTCCAATTTGACCTAAAACTTGATCTAACATGCTAGATACAGCCATATCTACATTAGGTTTGCTAGCATCTACAGCATCATTTAATTTATTTTTAATAGAAACTATAGTCTCAAATTCTAAATGAGGGAAATATCCTCCCTTTTTTTTGCTTATATCAATATCTTTAACAATATCATCAATTTTTTCAATAGCTCTTTTTGCTGTGTTACTTAAACCTTTAGCATCTTTTATATTCATAGTGTTTGAGTACTTTAAAGCTATTACTTTTTGTAAAGTTTTTAACCCATTAGTATAAACAGTACCCATATTATCTAATATATTTCTAGCTTTACCTGCTGCTTGATACACAAAAGGATTGTATCTAATATTTTTTCCATAATTAGGATTTATAGTTACACCATCTTGCATAAATTTATTTGTATCTTTAAAATTAGGACTTAAAGCAGTTTTATAAACATCTGCATTCATATGTATTAATTCATGAAATTGTTTTAAAGTTAAGCCATCTTTGTCTTTTGCTATAAAGTTTTCAATTTTACCTATAAACTCATTTAAGACTATTTGGTTGTCTGGATTTTCGGCTAAATCTTTCCTTAATTTTTTTAGTTTCTCTATACCTTTGTTTTTTGTCCATCTTTTCCCTGGTCCAGTTACTTGGTATTGATGTATGTATGCTTGTGTCATTAAATCTGCTATTTCTGCATTAGATGTACTTAAAGTATTAACACCAATTCTTTCATAGTTTATAATTTCATTTAGTTTATTATAAAACCTTCTAGATACAGGGTCTTGTTTTGATATTCCTTCAGGAACAATCCATGCTAAGTTAGAAAATTTACCATCTAAAGCCTTAGCAAAGCTATCTATTTCTACTTTTATTCTATTTATATGTTTTGGCGTAAATACATTAATAGCATCTTTAGTCCAAGGAAGTTCTAATCTTTGCTCTATAAACCATTTTAAGTTCTTTTCAGCACCAAAAGCATCAAAATTATCATACTTATCTTTAAATCTTTTAGTTATAGAAAGTCTTTCATTACCGAACTTATCATACATCCAATAATCCCAAATTTTAGTTTGAGTTTTTTCCCATTCTTTTTTAGTTCTATCTGCATAATTACATATTCCTGACATTAACAGCCTTTCCCTTCTTCAGTGTGTGGATACTTACCTCTCCAATCTTTAGGTTGAGCTTTTATTGGTCTAGATGTTCTAAAAGGAATTTGTTCTCCATCTGCTCCTCTGCCCATTTGTATTCTATTTTCTCCTTTATTAGCTCTTAAAGCCATTTGATATTCCATTTCTGGACTTGCATAGAATACTCCTAAATATTTTAACATAGATAAATGAGGATACTTTGCATTACCTAATTTGTCATAATCAATTTTTTCATTATTATGTGCTTTATCATACTCGCTTAATTCCATAGATTTTCTTCCATGATAATAATCCATAACTTGTTTAATAAAAGGTTCAACAAATCCTTTATTTTTACCATGATTACCTTCTAATGCAAATTGTAATACAGTTTGTTGTAAATGTCTGTTTGACTCAAAGTTAGGAACATAATTACCTACATCATCAGAAGCATATGTTGCTGCTAATTGTGGTTTTAATATAGACCTTAATAAAAAGTCTACTGGACCTATACTATGTGGAGAATCAATTTCATTTTCCCACTTATTTATAAATCTTTGTATTTCTGAAAACTCTCTTACATTTGACATTGCGTATATATCTTTAGATAAAACTTTACTAGATAAAGCTTCTTTTATTGTTGATCTATATCCTGTACTTATACCTATTCTTAGCATCTTTAAGTCACGTTTAAATTCTTCAATTCTACCTGGTTCTTTAATAAAGAAATCAGAAGTTTCTTCACCATAAGTAGCTTTAAATAATGCTCTATTCCATTTTAATTCATTATCACTCATAGATATTAGTTTTTTAGGGTTTTTATCAACAATATATGTATTACCTTTATATAGGTCTATATTTTTACTATCTTTGTTAAAATAGCCTATAAACTTCAATTGTTTATGATCTACTACTTGACCTTCAACTACATAATCACCTAAGCTGTTTATTTTTTTCTTGTCAGACGCTTTTACATCACCCTTTATACTCCAAATAGCAACCTGTTGTTTACCAAGAAGTTTTTTCTGTATACTCTTAGTACTCTTGCCTTTACCACCTTTAATAATTTGATTAGTAGGGTTATCTATAACCATATCTCGTGTCATTTGTATGTCCATTATATCCATAGCTGACTGTAGGTTTTCTAATCTACTTTTTATATTTTCTAACTTATTAGGATTAGTAAACTTTTCTTCCCTAAAGTAATTTAAGCTACCTGTTAATTCTTTGTGTTGTCTTTCAATAAGAGACCTTAATATACCATTGTTTATATTCTTTTTATAGTTAATATTAGATCCATCAGGAACACCAAAGCTACTTAAATTAATATTAAACTCGTAATCACCAGTTTTACTACTAATACCTTTCATTACAGCTACAGGATCATCACCAAACATTTTAATAGTTTCTACAAAATTTTCTATTCTATTTACAAATATACCAGCAGACTTAAACAAACTTTGATTTTCTCCTGTACCTTGTATTCTTTTTAAACCTTCAAATGTCTTAGTATGGAAAGCTCTTAAGTTATTTAGCTGTAACATATGATAACCACCAATAGATTGATAAAATGGGTTATTCATTGCAGCTAAAGATGAAGGCTCACCTACAGGTATATTAGAAAAAGAAAACATTTTTTTAGGTAAGTTAGGAGTCCACCCTTTCATTAAATCTTTATATAATGCCTTTCTATTGGCTTCAACACTTACATCAGCAGTTCTATCTTTAAAAAACATTTCTTGATATTCTTGAAACAATAAGTTAGCTTCTGGATCATTGTTACGTTTCTTTCTTGATATAACTTTAGCCATCTTAGTAGCTAAATATTCAGTAGGGTTTGTAAAGAAATAATTTAAATCATTAAATGCATACTTTATGTCTGCTGGTTCTGGATTTCTACTCCCAGCTTCATCATATACATCATTTTGAACCATATTAACTTTTTTAAGAGTTCTTAATATCTCTCTAAATATTTCTCTCTCTATAACTTTTTCTTGACCAAAGTTTTTATTATTTTCACCAAACACACTTTCTTTGTTTATGATATGTCTATTTAAGACTTTATCACCAAGACCTCTTTGATTGTTACTTACAGCAGTGCTCATAGCGCTTTCTTCTACTTTTCCATAAAATAAAAAGTCTTCTAAGCTTTTATTGAATCTTAAAAGTTCGTGAATACCACCGTGTATATCTACACTATTTTGCATAGTATCATAGAATTTAGTTAACCATTTCCATTCTGGAGAGTCTATTGTTAACTTATTTGGATCTGAAAAGTTTTTTAAGAATCTTTGTGATTTACCATTAGAATCTTTAATTTGAAACCCTAATCTATCTAACCATGATATAGCGTTTCTACTACCAATAATAGTTCCTACTGCTCTTTTTGCTAATGATAAAGTATTAGCATATTGTTGAAAGCCTACACTTGTTGGAACATCTCCTGCTTTACCAGCTCCACTTTCTCCAATACCAAATATATCAACATACTTACCATTTAATACGTGTCCAGTATTAAACATATTATAATCTACTTTTTTACCATTTTCTCTAGCAAAACTTTTAACTAACTCAAAAGGTAATTTTTGATGCATATAAAAGTGGTCACCATCATTATCTCTTTGCATTGCAACTCTTAAATCAAAAGCATTAACTTCTGCTAATCCATTCATTTGCTCTAATACTTTACCTACTCTAAACATAACTTTATCATGACCTATTGCAGGTATAGCATGCCCTAACATTCCAAATGCTAAATTGTAATCATCTGCTAATTTCTTAGCCCAGTAATCTAATCTAATCGTTTTAAATCCACCTCTTCCGTTAGAAATGTTAATACGTTGATTTTTTAATAAATCTATTACATTTTTATATGTTAAACTGTTTTCTATAGTAAGATCATTAATTTTACCTAAGACTCTTTCTACATCTTTTTGGCTGTTTTTACTATAGTTAAAATCTTTTAAATCATTTTTTTCATAATACTTTTTAGCACCTTGAGCATTTTCTCCAGCAATTCTTAAATCTTTGTTTGCTATTATTTCATTATAAACTGGACTTTCAGTTTCATATTTACCTTTACCTCTATATCTAATTATAACATCTAAACCATTCTTATCTCTAAATATAAAAGTTTCACCACTTATAGAAGGCTGTCCTTCAGTTCTACCTAATGTTCTATTAGCTTGATTTTTATTTATTGAAGACTCACCATATTGAGCACTTAATCTGTGCACTCTATCTCCTAGGTTATTAGCTAAAGAAATAAATACTGGACTTTTTAAGTCGCCAGCTACATTAGGTATTAAAAAGTTATCTTCTCCACCTCTATGATTTTCTACACTACTTAATTCTTTATAATGTTGATTTCTCATCATTCTTTTTAAAGCTGGTATAACTAAAGGTGTATTAGGGTCTGCACCATATTCTGCTACTAGCCTTGCTAAATTATTATCTCCTCTATCTAGCTGATTACCTGCTTCTTTATTTATTTTATACATCCATTTCATATAACCACCAGGATCATTTTGTACAGTTTTCCATTCAGTTGCTATTTGTTCATATGTAGATTTAAAATTCATCCAATCTATAGCACTTCTAACAGTGCTTGAGTTTTGGAAGTCAAATATAGATGAAGATATAACTCCTCCTTCAGCATTTTTAGACATAAATGAAACACCAATTGATTCGATAGGTATAATCATTTTATTATTATCTTGAGCATTTATTAAACTTGTTAATCCTTTTTTAACATTTAAAGGTTGAATATTGAATCCTTTTCTTGTAGATTTACCAGAAAAAGATTTAGCAGATTCAGATCCTATAGCAATATCTACATCTTTTCCCATATTTTTAGCAACTTCTGGATGATATATTAAATAACCTTTACCAAGTAGTTGTGTTTCACCTGTAGAAAAAATAATTGTTTTAGCTCCATTAGGTTGATTTACAAAATCTCCTATATTTAAACCTTTTTGAGCCATAACCAATCTCATCATATCTAACGATGCAAACTTTGCACCATCAAATAAAGAATTATCTAAACTCTTAATACCTCTAGATTCATTAAGATGAGCATTTAAAATACTTTCTTGTATTTCGTCAGCTTTAGTTTTAGTTTGTTTTTGTGAAATCTGATTTAATTTAGAGGTCAAATCTTGTATAACTAATCCCTTTATATTTAAAGGATGACTATAATCTTCTCCTTTAACTACATTTGACTCATCAAATACAGCAATTTTATAACCTCTTTGATTTAATATTTTATTAGCTTGATTTCTAACATTGTCATTTGGATAGCCATATTGCTTACCAAAACCAACATCAGACTCTATAGCAGCATACTCTAAAGCTCTTTTTGATATAGGTTGTGTAGTTCCACCATCAGTCAAATATCCTCTTTTAAATAAGTTTGCTTGCACCTTAGCTAAAGCTTCAGGTTCACCTTTAGAGTATTCTAATAGATACTTATCAAAATTCTGCCTACTACCTTGAACATCTAAGAAAGGAAGCATAAGTTTTAACTCTACTAAATGTCTTGCTCCCATTTCGTCTGCTGTTTTATTTTTTAAGTCTCCAAAGATGTATTCAAATGATTTTAGTTCTGTCAGTTTATTTTCTTGCTGAAGTCTTTTAACTGTACTTTCATAAAATGTATTAAAGTCTTTATTTAGCAATTCTATATTCTTTTGTGTAGCAACAAAAAGCATTCTATTACTTGGTGATAATCTTACATAATGAAAGTTCTTAGATATATTTTTATCTTTTAACATTTCTAAAACTTCTGATTCAGATATTTTAAAGTTATCTTTTAAAGAAGAAATAAGCTCTTTGCTTTTAGCGCTAGTTCTTAAAGATGTATTAATTAAGTCAGTAATTAAGTTAGGATTACTGTATTGCATATCTAAACTTACATTTCTTAATCTTCCAAAAGACTCAATAGCAAAAGAATCTTCTAAAAATAATGCTTTAAATCCTTTCTTATTAAAATAACTTACATTAGGATAGTTTGTAGCAACCTTATCATTATTAAATATAGTTACTGCTCTGTTACCTTCTCCTGCTGCAACAATCTTAACTGTAGGTATTAAAGTTTGATTTTCTAAATAGTTTAATATTTCAAATGCGTGCTTTTCTCTAAAATTATCCCATAACTTTGCTTTTTTAGTACTAGATAAAGGTTTTCCATCTCCATCTGTCATATTATTTATTTTTTGATTAAATATATAATCATTCATTGCTTTGTGTGAGTTAACACCTCCAGACAATGCTAATGTTTTAAATCTTTCATCAACTCTATTATCTTTATTAACAAGACCATATTCTTTTAATATTTCCATTGGGCTTTTATGTCTTTCAACTTTTTCACCCTTACCGCTTTCTAGTGACTCTCTCATTTTAGATAAGTTTTCATTAGCAGCATGATCTTTATTGTTTAAAATTACTCTAAAGTTTATTTCTTCTTGAACTTTTTGGAATACTTTTACAGCATCACCAAACAAACCACCTTCATTTGTTACTTCTATTAGCTCAGAAAGGGTCTTTTTAGGCTTGTTTTTCTCTTTAGTATATAGTTGATTCCATTCTTTAGTTAAATTGTCTATAATAGACGCTGTATCATATTTGTCTATACCATAACCAGCTCTACCTCTTAGTGTTAAGTTTTCTAATTTGTTAACAATTTCTCTTAATTGATTTTGTGCTGTCACTTCTCTTTCAAAAATAGCTTCAACTTTTCTTTGTATAGGCTCTCTTATTGTTGATATTAAACCAAAAGGATCTACTGTTACATCTTGACCAACTTTACCCATAGTTTCAGCGTCTGTAGATAAATCTCTATTCCATTTCATAGAAGCTTTATCTAAATTCTTAACTAACACATCTAATGTTAAAATCATATCATTAACATCTTTTGTAGTTTGTGTTTCAACAGCGTCTTTTGCACCATTTTTAGAAGCTTCACTTATTAAGTTTAACTCTTTAACAACACTTTCAACTTCTTTCATTAAGTCTTTTATAGAAGATCCTTCTCTACTTTTTGAAGGGTCAACATAATCTATAATGTTTGTAATTTTAGATTGAACTTCAGCTAAACGTTTATTATTTCCACCTAAAGATTTGTTTAAGTTTTCTAACGCACCTTTACTAGTTATCATTAAGTTAGTAATAGTTTCGTTAGCTAATAAATCATAAGCTTTCATATAATCTGTAATATTTACACCATCTCTTAAACTTTTACCGTTACTATCAACAGGAACATCTTGTGTAATTTTTACAGTATTACCCATTACATCTTGAATTGTTTTTAATGCAACTTCATACTTAGCTATCTCATCTTTACTGTATTGCTTATCTGTTAACATTTGCTTAAAAGCTTCTACACTAGGAATATAAACATCACCATCTCTATATAAACCTAACCTATTAGAAACTATAAATTCTGCTAAATTTAAAGCTCTACTATCCATTCCTTTATTGTGTAAAATTCTATCCATATACACTTGTTTTATTCTAGAATTAAAGTTTGACTGAAACTCTGCAGGTAAAGAACTAAATATGTTTCTTAATTGAGTGCTAGCCTGATCTAAACTTTCTATAGTAATAGAGTTTTTACGTGGTGTTTCTGACATTCCACCACCTTTATGAACTTTTCTCATTTGAAACCAAGGTTCTATAGATTGTAGTAATTCTTTAGCATTTAAGTATTTATTATAAGCATCACTACCTTCTTTAGCACCAGACAAATCTTTCCAATTTTCAATAGCTTTTAAATAATCAGTAATATTGTGAGCATATCTTCCAGTTTTGTTAACAACAAAAAGTTGATCTAGTAATCTAGTTATGTTATTATCAGTCTCATTAGTAGCTTTACCTGTAATAATTTTATATAACCTATCATTTGTAGCGACAGATTTTGCTCCACTATAAAAGTCAATAAATGTATTTTGGTCAGGTCTTAAATAACTTCCTCTTTGATTAGATACTTGAGCTAAATTTTCCATATGATAATCAATAGTTGCAGATACTTTTGCTTGTAATTCATTCATTGTTAACTGATTTCTAGCAGCAACTCTTTCCATTGTCATTTCTTGTTGACTTCCTTTAGCTCTTTCTGGATTAGCGTCACCATTTTTTTCAAATATTTTTAAGATATTATTTATTTCGGTCATTCTTCCTATATTAGAATCACCTTCTTTTTTAGTTCTTGTAGCTGTCCATTCTATTTTACCATCACTAAGCATTTGTATATCAAAGCCTAAAGCATTTAAATCTGCAAACATATTTCTATAATGTTTCATACCGCTATTTAACTGCTCTCCAGTCATTGCTATCATACCTTCCCAGAACATATCTTTACCATAACTATCAAGCTGAACAACTTTTCCTTCTGGACCCATTTGTATTCTTTTAATATTTGTAGCAATTTTACTTAATGTAGCATCAGACATATAAGCTACTTGATCTACTACACTAACATGGTTTCTATCTACAGACAATTTCATATTATCATAAGCACCTGCAAATTGCTGTACTAATAATAAGTCTGGATTAGTTGAACTATGCTTTGCTGTAGGGTTAGACTCTTTAACGTCTTTAATAACAGTATCAAAAGAATCTACAAGTTGTTTTCCAAAATTAGTAGCTAGCATAGTGTTTCCATCTGCAATATTAAATTTCTGGAACTCACTCATTGTATTTAAAAATCCAGCCTGTTTAGAGTTAACACCCAAAATATTCATAGCTTCTATATGTGGAGTAAAGTCTTTATAATACATTTGTTTTGCAGATTTATTCCAAGCACCTTTTCCTTTAGTCATCATAAACGACATCATAACGTGAGAACCTAATTCTTCACTATCCATACTACCCCATGCATCTTTATTCATCATCCATGGATTAGTTACAAGAGTACCACCTACCATTCTAGGAACAGAAGCTGCAAAGTCAGCTAAATATTTTGGTCCCCATTTACCTAACATATCATTAGAAATTTTAACATTTATCTTTTTAAGTAAAGTAAATACATGGTCCATAGGCATTTCATTAATATTAGCTTCTATGTCTTTAGCTGAGTTATAAACTTTTCTACTAGAACCTTTTCCTACAGTCCACCAAGAATCTGCTCCAATATTTTTGTTCCAAATAGACCTTTTTTCTTTGTCTGTAACCATTAACCTTAGAAGATTTCTAACACTACCTTCACCTTGTTCTTCAGCTATTTTTTTGTAATTAGTATTTCTGAATCTTTTAAAGTAAGCATTAAATCCAGTAGTTAAATTATCTTTACCACCAGGACCTACTGCTCTTATTAATGGAAAAGCTAACGCCATCATTGCTGAGTGACTTAATGATTCACTATAATCAAAATGTTCACCAGTTGCATCAGCTTTTATAGCTCCACTTATCATTCCGTGAGCTGTCATCATAATCATATCTTGCGTTGCCATACCTAAATACATAGATACTTTTTCTCTTACAGCGCCAGGTGCTTGACCTGCTAAACCTCTTTCAACCCATTCTGCTACATCATTAACATATTTACCACCTTTTAATTCTTCTACCCAATCACCAGCTAATCTTCTAGCTTGTCTTGGATCTAATGCAATACCAGCATCATCAAATGCTTTAGATATAGCAGCAGCACCAGTTTCATTTAGTTGTTTAGTAGCATTATGTACAGTTGTACCTTGACTATTTAAACCTCTAACCCATCCAGTACCTATATCACTTTTAGATACATTATTTAATCCTTTTACTACATCATCACCATATGTTCTTAAAGCTGCATCTAAACTTATATTTTGAGTTTTTGCTATATTTCTAGCGCCATCTAATATATCTTTAGCAGTGTCAGGGTCAAAAGTTTTGTGTATAGATTTTTGTGTAAATCCTTTTACAGCAGACTCACTTGCTTTACCTATAAATTTATTTGCTCCTGCTAGCTTTGTAGCTCCTCTAAGGCCTTTACCCATTACACCAAATGCACCAAAAGGTAAAAATAAACTTAAACCTTCACCTAATATAGCACCTGATTTTTCTGCACCTGATTTTTCTTCCCAAGGAGTAGCAGCGTATGGATTAATATATTCTGTTAAACCAAAAGTTATACCTGAAGCAGCGCCCCATAAACTAGAGCCTAAGAAATCTATAACACCACCTGGATTAGAAACATTATCTACAGGAGCTCCAAAAGCCCCTTCTCTATCGTAAGGATTACCTATTCCACCATAGATATTGTTTGTTAAGCCAGTATTTTGTGTTAAAGACGATTTGTAAAAATCTTGTGATAAAGCCATTAAAACCTCTTTTTTATATTTATATCAATTCTTCCATAGAAAGCCCACCATAGTCTTTCATGTTAAAGTTGTAATATGTTTCAAAGTCATCCCCAAATTCAGACCTTTGTTCGTCAGTTAAATCATTCCACATATCTATTAAAATATTGAAATCACTACGAACATTTTCAGTTTTAAAATTAGGATTAATTCTTGGGTTTATTGTATCTTCTCTTTCAAAGTAAAAACTTTCAGCAGACCTTCCTGTGTTGACACCCTGTGTACTTCCACCAGGAATTAAGTTAGTATCATAATACAAATTTTCTAATAATTTTTCATTTTCTGAATCAGGATAACTTAAAGTATCATCATAAGTATTTGTACTTTGGTTATATTCAGTAATTTCATTTAACATATCCATTAAAGCAACATAATCAGTAGAGCCTGGATCATTTAGTATTTCTTTTATTTGACCAATTTGAGCAGTTCTTCCAGCTTCTTGAGCATCTGCGTGAGCTTTATCGTATGCATCTTGTCCAAAGTTAGCTTTAATATATGCACCCGCCATTTGTTCATTCATAAAGAAACCTGATTTATATAACATATCTAATCCTGGAGCATCTACAGTATCTATTAATTTATCATAACTTTCTTCCATAGAATTATTATATGCATCCATATATGAACTTTCTCCAGCAAAGTTGAATTTACTCATACCTAAAGCATTACCTAAACTCCAACCTTGTTGATCATCACCTTTCCAATATTGAGCTGCACTAATTTTTTGACCAGATTCATCAAGAACTAGTTCTCCAGTTTCGTCTTTTAAATATATACTTTGAGTATTAAATATACCTGCGTTTAATGGTATTTCTCCAGGAACTGTTCCTGGTGAAAATGTAGGTACATCAAATAAGTTTCCTGAACCAAGACCAAACAAACCACCAGCAGCTTCAGTAAACGCATCAGCAGTACTGTTTATTGTTTTATCATAAAGATAATGAGTAGCAGGTGTATCATCAAAAGGCATTAAAGTTCTACTATTTAAAGCATTTGCAAATATTCTTGCTTTATCTGGGTCATACATTCTACTATCTTTATCAAGTAGATTTTGAAAGTAATCTTCAATTTCAAATTTATTTGTCCCTGGAACTTTAAACTGATCTAATAAGTCAAATATTGCACCAGCATCAATTTTATCAACTTCTTTATTATCCCTAACAACACTAACAACCTCTTCAGAATTTTTGTTACCCTTTACATCTTGAGAAAATATACCTAATACATCATCTTTTTTATCAATAGTATCTGTAAATTTGCTTGTACCATCATCATTTCTATATCTATTATTCCATTTTGTTTCTAACTCACTAATAGGAGTATCAAATCTAGAGCTAATAGTTGTCATAATTTCATTAGCAGTATCATAGTTTACACCCATATTAGTTGCTGTGGTATAAACATGTAAAGCATCATCTAAATTATCAGCATTCATTACTTGATCAATTAAGTTAGTAGAGTAATCAGTAGGAGTTGTACCTAACTTACCTACTCTTTCTGCATTTATATCTAATATTTTATCGTATCTTTTTTCAAGGTTTTCCATTACAAAACTTGTAGCAGAATTTTGTCTCAATACATTAACAGCATCTGCTGCACCAGGCATGCTATACAATTGTGATAATGCATCTTCACCACTTGTAGTTGAAAATAATCCTTGTAATGTAGTAAAAGATTGATAGTCTAAACCCATTTTTTCAGCAGCTTTTTCAGTATTTTGAACTTTCTTTTTATCATTATCATCTTCGCCATGCTCTACTGTAAATACACTTTTTAAAACAGCATAATCTTTATCAAAACTTTGCCTTTCTTCTGCAAGCATAGTTTTTAAAGCATTTTCTTCGCTAACTCTTATAGAAGATCTTGTACCTAATTGTTTATATTGCCAATCTATACCAGCTGTACCAATTTCAGGGTATTTTGTACCATAATCTAGACCTTCTATTTCATCTGTCTCTGGGTCATCTACAGCCATTGCAAATTCTCTAAACTTATCATATTCTCCAGGATTCAATATTCCACTTAATCCAGCAAAACCTGCTTCATATTCAGTATAATCAGTTAACTGTTGTTGAATATCACTTTTTAGGTTTACAACGTTCTGTAGTCTAGTTTCATATGTATCTACATTATCCATTATAGCGTCTAAATTAGCCTTTTTACCGTCAAATGTTCTCTGTATAATGTTAGTACCAGCTGTTGTTATTTCTTGCGCAGGAATGTTAAATTTGTCTAATTCTTTTAATGATGTAAAATACTCATTTTTTGCAGCTTGTTCACTATCTCTAGCAAACATTAAATTTGCACGAGCTTCATCTGATTCAATTCTTTTTTTATCTAAATCACTTTGTAAGGTAGCTATCCTCATACTTACATCAGCTTGATGTGCAGAAGCTAATCCTGAAGCTATTGTATTTAATACACCTAATGCTAATGTTACATCATCTTTTTTAGACATTAAACACTCCCATCTATTATTTCATCTAACTCATCATATAAATTACTAGCACCACTATAAGCTTCTCCAGTAGCTTGTGCGTATCCCATAAGTAAATTGTTAACTTTATCTCTAAAATCTAAAGCCATATTTTGTTTATCTATATTAAATTGATTTTGCACTTGAGTTTGTTTATTAATATTTTGTTTTCTTACCATATTAGTAGCAAATTGATTTCCACCCATAACCATATTGCTTTTAGACTCCATAGTATCTATACCTTGATTTAAGTTATAACTATCCATCATTGCCGAATCTGTTTCTAATTCTTTTCTTGTATCAAAAGTACCGCCTGTACCAAATGCTTGTTCAGCACCTGCTGTTATACCTGCATATCCTTCTTGTGTGATTTGTCTTGCTTGACTTTCAAATGATCCATCATCACCAAACAAATAACCTCCTAAACCTTGATTACCTAAACTATAATCCCATAAACCACCTAAAGTTACAGTTCCAGTGTCTTGATATTCATTATAAGCTCCGTAAGCAGCAATAGCTGCAGGAATCATCCACCAAGCATATTCTTTAAGGCCAGTTTCAGGGTTTATAGTACCTGAACCCATTTCTTTAACTAAGTTTTGCCCTTCTTTTCCATAATTGTCTACTAACCAAGCTTCATATACATTAACATGGCTAGGTTGATTGTCAATTTTTCTAATTTCTGTATCACCATACCTGCCTTTGCTGGCTTGTAATTGTTCATATTTTTTCATACCATCATAAGCCATCTTATTTTTTTCCTTTCAAAAGACCTGCAGCAAGTGATCCTAAAGATAAAAATTGTAAACCTGGAACTAAAGATAAACCACCTAAGACTGTCTGCATAGCTGTACCTGATTTATATTGGTTACTTTTTCTTTTAAACTCTTTTGAACCCATTTCTGCAACTCCTGCAACTGTTCCTAAAGCTCCCATAACTTTACCACCAACATTTAACACGTCTTTTGTTTTTGAGCCAATATTAGCAACATCAGAAACACTTGACATGTTAGTATCTACTGGCTTTAAATCTTTAAGAAAAGAAGCTTTTTTAGCAGTGCTAGTAACTTCAAATGGTGAAGTCATATTAATACTTTCTGTAATATTTGATACTGGAGCAGTTGGGTTTTGAACTGTAGCAGATATATTAGTTGCACCCATATCTACAGGGCCTTGACTAGGTAAGTTTTCAATACCAGTATATTGTCCAGTTTGAGGATTTATTTTTATAGTATCTTCAAATCTAATATTTGTATTAGAAGGTGGATTTTTAATTTGACTAGCATCAATATTTACTCTTCTAATTTTAGGGTCCATAATATTATCAATAATAGGCTCTACAGGCTCTATGTTATTAGTCATTACAGGGTCTGGCATAATAGGATCTTGTATAGTAGGTTCTTGTATCGGGTCAAAAGTTGGCATTTGCTGAATATCAACATCTTGAACACTTATAGGTTCTATATCCATCATAGGTTCTTCACCTAAATTATAATCGTCAACTGGTCTATCAATTTGACTAACTTGTTTTACATAACCTTCTGTAGGTTGAACTCTTTTATTAGCAGGCGCAAATAACTTTCTAGGGTCATACCATTTTTTATCTATATACTCTGGATTATACTCATAAGCATTAAAAGTTTCTCCTGTAGGAGAAGAATATTCTTCTGCTAAAAGTTCTTTTGTCCTAATAGATTGTTCTGAAGTGTAAGCTTTAGTTGCTTCAACACCAATTTTTGTTGCTAATTGAGTATTTAAAGCATCAGCCTGTTCTTCAGCTCTTCTTTTTTCTGCTAATACGTAAAACTGATATTGAGCATCACTTAAACCATATAAATCTTTTACATCCATTGTTATTTTTCCTTGTATTACGCCAATTTAATATAATGATATTTTAATAAAGTTTCCAATAGTTATTATCCTATTTATTTAACATAAACCAAGATGTGCCATTACAGTACAAAGTAACACCACCTCTAGATGTTATAGTTACATTAGCATTAGTACTTGAAAATATGTCTTGAGATCCACCACCTTCATTATTTTCTAATATTACTCTATAAAAATCTGATGAAGTTTTTACAACATATAACATTTGTCCTTGTACACCACCTGTAAATCCACCTATTGTAATATGTCCACCTGAAGTATCACATTCTAATACTGTAGTTCCTGATACATCTACATCGTCAGTAGGTCCTGCAGTAGTAAATGCAGTATGTTTATATGATACAGTACCTTCTACGTCAAGTGTAGTAGTTGGTGAAGTGCCTATACCTACTCTTTGATTAGTACCATCAAATGTAACATAATTAGTAGTACCACAAGCTATAACTAAATTATCATCAGGCCTTAAATACATATCTTCATCTGATTCTATATATAAATCTTCAGGGTTATCAGAATTAGTGTATATTGTAGTATCTGCACTATCAAATTGTATTTTTTTCTCACCTGGTATATATAAATCCCCTGTAAATACTGCATCACCATCATTTTCTAATCTAAATAATTCAGTAGCAGTTCCATCTGTTCCACCTTTTAATATTTCAAATTGGCCTGTTCCATTATTATTGCCATCTACTATTGCAACAACATTTGTTACACTACTTACTAATGTTTGATTTTCAGGAGAACCTGAATCATCATCAAATTCTATAAAGTTCCAAGTTCCTGATGTATCACTTTTAATTTTTCCGTCTGCATTTATTGTGATATCTCCACCAAATATAGCATTAGCACTAAATGTTTTTGCACCACTAAATGTCTGTGTTCCTGCTAATGTAGCATCTCCTGTATTAGTAGTGTATCCATAACTTTCAATCTTTTCTTTAATTGCACCTGAACTCATTATGTGATCGTCACTATCTACAAATTCACTTCCAATATCTATATCATTAAAATTATGTCCACCTATATTTAAATTACTACTTATACTTACATTACCATTTATATCTAATTCTGATACATTTATTTCAAATTCATCTGCATCATCTTCGGTTGCTAATATAAATTTAGTCATATCAGAACTCATACCAAAATAGCCTTGCCTATCACCACTATTTTTTTTCCATTCCATATAACCCCAAGCATCATCAGTCATTGTAAATGTTGCTATTGCATCTGAACTTGTAGTTATATTTAATTTAGTAGTTGCTGTTAAATAAGAACCTTCAAGATATGTAGATATTAATGTTCCATTAGAAGCATTATATGTTAAGGCACTACTATCTGTATGTAAATTTCTATCTCCTGTATTAGCAGTTGAAAATACAGGAAAACAAGTTGAATCACTACTTTCGTCTGTTAATGTTACAGTAGTTGCTATATCAGCAGTACCTATTGTTCTTGATGCTATAGGAAAGTTACCTGATATTGTTTCATCAACAACACTTGGTAAACTTGTTTCAACTGTTATTGTCCAATCACCTTTAAAATCATCTATATCAGCAGTAAATCCTACCTGAACATTTCTAACTGTTACTTGTAAATAATTCCAAGCAGTATCTGTTTCACCTATTGTTATACAAGGATTAGTATCATCATGACAAAACCTTACTGTAAAATCTCTATGTGACTCTGTGCCTAATATTATAGCACCACAATTATGCCACTCATTAGAACCTACATCTTGATAATTATAACCACTAATATATGCAGAAAAAGAATCTCCTGAAGCGTAATCAAATACATCAACCCAAAATGTAAGCATATCTCTTGGGTCTGCTCCTGTACTAGTTGGTACTACAATTTTTATAAATCCTGTGTGCGCGTTAGTAGCAGTTCTATACATAGCAGTTGCAGGCTGAATAATACTACCACCGTAAGATGTTGAAGTTCCTGTTGGACTCCCAAGGTTTTCTATAAAAATACCTCTTTCTCCACGCAAAACTAAATCACCTGATAAATCTACCTGACCATTACCATCTATTGCTAAACGAGATGTGTTATCAAGTTTAATGTCTAATGTATCATCGCCTATTGTAATTTGATTGTAAGTAGTATCATTGTAGTCTCTACGAAGTATTAAATCTTCATCATAAGAAGAAACTATACCTTCATCTACTACAATTCTTTTATCAAAATAAAATTGACTTCTATCAGTTCTTATATGCGCCCAACTTGCACTTTCTGCGCCTAATCTTATATATCCATAATTTGAAAATATTTTTAAAACATTTGTTTCCTCTCCAAGTCTAACTGTACCATCTGCTCCAGGATCTGAAGGTGCTCCTGTTAACTGTAAATAACCTGCAGGAACAATATTACCTGTTGTTTCTATATTACCTGATGTATCCATTAAAAATCTATTAGTACTTCCAGTTTCATCTCTTATGATAAACTTATCTGAATTACCACCATCTACTCTTATATCCCAATTTTGAGCATCATTTTCAAGTCTCATATATGATATACTATTAGAACTTGTAGATTGAACTCTCATTCTTGCATTTACACTATCTTCTTTAATATGTAATGAAACAGAAGCATCATTTACATCACCAATAGCAACATTACCATCTATATTAGCATTACCAGGTATACTAAGTTTTCCATATCCTACAGCATCTCTATCAAAATTAGTAGTCCATACTTGAGTGTTTCTATCTGTTGCGTAAGAAGATAATATACCTATATTTTTTAAATTTACTCTTGTATTACCACCTGCTGATGCATCCCAAGCAGGAAACTCTACTGTTATTCTTACATGAGTATCGTTATGGTGCATACCTGTTGTTTTGTGAAAAGCGTATAATCCCCAATTATCAGGAACTCCTGTAGTATGCCAATCTGTTGTAACTGCTGTATGTGTAGTCCAATCATTATTAGAGTCATCACTTGCATCGTAACTACCATCAAGCATTTCTACTGTTAAAGTAGGACACATTGAACCACTTGCAGAACTACCATTATTAAAGTTAGTACTTGACCAACCCATTTCTAAATATATAGTTTGATTATCTGCCCAAGCAGATTCTCTTTGTATTACAAATCTAAATTTTCTCCACTCATCATCTAACTGCCAACCACTTGTAAGCATACCATCTAATAAATTTTTTAACCCTGTTATATCAGTAGTAGGGTTATTTTCACTTGTTGTTCCTGATATAGCATCTACCCAAGCACTAGCAATACCATTCCATCTTTCTAATGTTAATGGTGTTTGATGTCTTAATAAATCATTATTTGTAGACATTAGTATATAATTTAAACCTAAATCTCCTAAAGCATTATAATATCCATGACTATTTTCCATTTCCATACCACGAGCAGGAAAGTTCATTCTACCATTATCGCCTATTTTAAAATTAAAACTACCTGCACTTGTATCATTTACTAATACTGCTTTGTCTCCTGAATCAATCATTAATATATCATCATTACTTGCATTTCTAAATCCAAAATTAATGTCATCATCTGAACTTTTATGAAAAAATGTATTGCCTGATAATCCTGTTGAAACATAATCAGTACTACTATCATCTGTATATATAACTTGTGGAAATGCTTTATTAAATGTTTTTCTACCTGTAAATGTTTGGTCTGTAGTAAGGTGTGCAGTATCTGAATCTAAATAAGCACTTGCTATTACATCTCCTGTCCAAGTAGCATTAGTAATATTTCCTACAACATCTAAATTACCTTCGTGAGATAATGTCATTCTTGCAGCAGTTTGTGTCGCTCCATCTACATAAAATTTTAAATCCCCTGAATTACCATAAGTAGCATCTGCTTCATAAGCAATACCTGCCCATTTTGCTTCACTTCCATCATCAAACTTAAATTTCATACCAACACCAAAATCAATATCACTTGCATGGTTATAAGGATTTCTAATTACAAATGGATAATGATATGCTTCTGTTTCTGCACTCCATACTTCTAATGGTTCAGTTGGACTTGTAGTGCCTATACCTACCTTATTAGTGTCTTTTTCTATAAATAAACCATCATTACCATCTGCTTTAATATGAATAGAGTTCCAACCTGCACTACCTGTGTCCATACCTTCTATTCCTGTTATATTTGATGCAAGAACTGACAATTTAATACCTTCTGTTCCATCTCCTACTCTTAAAGCGCTTGAAAATATTTTCTCTCCTGCTATTGTTTCATTACCTGTTAATCCTACCTTAGTTGCTAAACTGTTAGTAATAGTAGTAGAAAAACTTGCATCATCATTAAGTGCAGCAGCAAGTTCGTTAAGTGTGTCTAAAGCACCTGGTGCAGAATCTACTAGCCCTGTAATCTCTGAATCTACATATGCTTTAACTGATTGTTGTGTAGGTATTTTAGTAGCACTATTAGAAGCCATATTGTCTTCATCTACTAAATCAGCACCATCTAGTTTATCTGCATTTAAATTTGTCACTACTGTTGTAGAAGCTATAGTAAAAGGAGCTGTTCCTGTTGACACATCTGACTCAAAAGTTTGTGCTCTTATTTCATATGCTCCTAAATCTACATCAGAAGCTGCTCCTTCTATAATTACTTTATTTTGAGCAGCTGAAGTAGTTAATGTGTTAGAAGAAACATTTACATTGCTTGTTAATGTGCCTGCTGAATATATATTTCCTAAATTATCAACTGAAAACTTACTTGCTGTACTAGTGTTTACTCCTGGTGTAGGGTTAGTATGTGCAAATAAAAAATATGATTTATTCCATGCTGAAGCATCATCCTCAACTAACTGTAATTCTGTAACTGTAAATGCTTTATCATTTGACGTAACTGTTTGAGCGTTGTTTTGAACGCCAGTTATTCTAAATAATTGTATATTGTCTGGAACTCCATCTGTAAAATCTTTAGGTCTATACCATAAAAGACCATTATTTAAATCATTAGGCCTAATAACTAAAGCATCTTTAATACCATCATAATGAAAATCATTATGTAAAGCCTCATCAACTATACCATCTGGAAGCCCTAATGTATCTTCATTTGTTGATCCGTCACTAAATCCAGATCCTGAGTTTATTAAATTACCTTCTACAAAAGGTGAAATATATATTTGATTTTTATATTTAACGTAATAAGCTAATCTACCTGCAACTTTTCTTAAAACAGGTAAGCCTTCAGTTAATTCTGACATTAAAGGTGGGTTGTCTTTTATTGTGATACGTTCTTGCTTTTTATTGATAGAAACTCTAGCAAGCCTATTTAATTTCTTTATCTCTTTCACTACTTAACACTTTTTGTTTTATATACTACATTTATATCATATAATTCAAAATCTTTGTTTTGTGTGCCATATATTTGAAACCAAACTCTGTTAACATTTTTAGCAGTGTTTCCATGAATTTTGAATCCAACTACAGTATCTACAGAAGAGTTAGTTAAAGGTTGAGTATCTACACTTCCTGTACTATTATTTTTAAATTGATGTAGTGTAGCCCCATCTACATCTATAGAACTATACATTTTTATATACAATTGATCTGCATCTTCACCTTTATAATGAAAATAAACTTTATGTATTTTTTTAGCTACTCCTGGACTACCAAAATCATAAGCTTTTGTTTCAATTGCAATATCTTTTGTATTAAGAGTATTAATTGTTTTGTTTTCAGAAGATTTCCATTCAAAAACTTGCCCACCAGTTGCTCCACGTAAAGAACTCAGATGATTCATAACTATTAACTGGTCTTCAGAATCAGAGATAAAATTACTTGTAAAGTTAGCTCCTTCAATTTTATCTAACCCTGTTCCTCCACCAGCAATTTTATTCCATGATTGAGTAGCTATATCAAATATATAACCAGCTTTAACTTCACTGCCTAAAACATCAGAATTAATAAAAACTAATCTTCTTTCATTTGGCAGGTAACCAACTATTGGTGAAGGAGGAAATTTATTTTTCATCGGAGTATTTGTATTGCTTGTTTTTCCATAGTAAACAAAATCTTTCCAATCTTTGTCACTAATAACTTTTTCATTATTTCTTTCTAATATATTTATAACTTGATTACCATCAAAAATATATGCACCAAATTCATTTACCCAGGCAATACCAAAATCTGTTTTGCAAGAAGCCCCTGGATTTGTTATGCCTTTTTTATGAAATGTTTCTTCAAGAAAATCTATATCTTGTGATATGTTAATTATTTCTAACTTATCTTCTTTAAATTGTAAAATTCTATCAGCGTGTTCTTCTAGCTTTACTATTCTATCACCATCTAAATTAGAAGCTTCTGTTCTATTTGTTAAAGGTAAAACATCAAAGTTTCCAACAGGAGATTTAATTACAGCGTCTTCGTAAGCTACATTATCTACTATAACTCCAGCAGCATATAACCTTCTATTAGCAATAACACAAGTTTTAAATCTTGTATCAGTTTGAGAGTCTTTTAAAAAATAACCATTTTCAGATTCCCAACTACTAAATGCTGGTGGATCTTTAAATTCATAAATTCGACTAAATATATAAGTCCCGCCATAATCTCCAACTAAAGTGCTATATGTAGTTTCATTTGCAGCTTTGAATCCTTTTTCTAAATCTAATTCTGCCATTAATAAAAAAGTTTTAGATTGATTACCTGTGTATTGATTAGAACCTTCTTTACTCCAGTAAACTTTAATACCTACAATTCTTTTGTCTACTAAAAAATCTGTAATGTTACATTTTAACATTATACTACAATTTGCATTTTCATGCTCACCATCTACTGAACCTAGATTAGTTAATCCGCTTTCTCCTCCATTTTTATACAGGTAAGAAACATGAAACTCATACCTATCTGTTGCTGTTTGAGACCAAGTTCCATCACCATCAAATGCATCAGCGTTATTTAATTCAATATCTACATGAAATTGTCCTGCACCTTCTGGTCCATTACTAGGGTCACCTTGAGTTAATCTTACTCCATTTGTATCCCCTATAGAAGGTGGTGATAAATACGAATATCCTTTTACCCAAAAACCAACTTCAGTTAAATGTGCTCTTTCTACAGTAGGGTCATTAATTAACCTTTCATAAGGTATTCTTGTTTTTATAAAACCTAACCAATGTACACCTTGGTTTTCAGTCGTTGTTATATTGTCACCTTCACCATCACACCATCTTACAGCACCATTTGCATAAAAAAAGGCTGGTTTAGAAAATTCACTCATTCTGTATCCTATAGGATAACCAAATTCTGTACCTTGACCTCTAGGCCCCCAGTAGTTACTTCCATATTCAGAAAAAGCAAATAATCTTACACCATTATGTCCACTAAAATCATTTTGAGCTGATATTAAGCTTTGTTCTACATAATAACTTAGCATATATGTAGTATTTTCATTTCTTGGTGAAATATATAACTTATCACCATCAGATGGTACATTGCCGTCAGTGTGAAAAGAACTACCAGAAATTGTTGTATAAGAAATAAAAACAGTAGCTGAACCTCTAGAATTAGTTTTTATTTTACCTATTTTACCTTTATGGGTACCATTTCTCATATGTATAGTGCAGTTAGTTAAAGATTCTGATTCTATAGTATCTCCGTCTGCACTAGCAAAAGTAAGAATAGCACGAGCACGATCAGGAAAACCTTCTTGAGCTGCATTTTGAACGTTACTAATAGTTGCTACAAAATGACCAGGATTATGGTTTCCTAAATTTTTGTCACTCTTAAAAGAAAATACACCATGTCCTGGCGAGGTATCTAATAAAGCATTTGTTTGCTCAATCTGATCATCACCATAATCTCTATTTTCAAAATTTCCATTTAATCTAATTTTACCATAATCAAAAGTTTCTATACCTGTAGCGCTTGCTAATTCAGCATCTTGTATATGTTGTTTATCAGTAGCTGTATTTAAACCACCGAGAAAAGTATCTATTTTAAATATTTCTTTTGGCATAGTATATTCGCTAGGAGAGGATAGTTATATAAAATTCATATAACAAAACAAGAGGAATAAACCCCTCCTAGCTAATCCTTAATCCTCTATTAACGCTTCTTTAACGACTTCTTCCATAGATTCCCAAATAGCAGTAAGAATTTTTTCTTCTGTCTTTTCAGAAATAATAGGAATGTCAACGTTGTCATTCATTTTTTGTATCATTTTTTTCTTCATTTCGTCATTGAATATATATCCAGCAACTATTTTACCAAATCCCATGTTATTTTCTCCTTTTTTTAGATTTTGCTTTTCTTTTTTTAGTTGGTTTCATCGGTTTCATCGGTTTACCGTATCCGTAAGCCATATTATTCTCCTATACTGTTGCTACAAAAACAGCAACTCTTATGTGGTTAGATGTTGTAGGTCTTGCTAATATTGTATCTAAATCTTCATAACTTCCAAAACCTGGTGATGTGTCTGCTTCCCCTCTCATAAAATCATCAGGTGTACCTAGTATAAAACTTTCTCCTGCTTTCAAAATTACTGTAAAGCTATCACTTACGCCAACACAAGCTATTGCTACAGCGTTAGTTGAATCTAAATTACTAATTCTAATATACCTTGTTTCTTCTACATCTATAGCATTTGCAGCATCAGTTTCTGCTGAATCAAATTTAACTAAAGCAGTATTATTACTATGTTCACACTGCACTTGACGCTTAATAACCTCATTTATGCCTGTAATAGTTAAAGTTTTAAAGCCCCCTTGCTGTACCCCGTTTAAAGTTAAATCTTCGCTAATACTTACCTTTAAGTCCGCCATTTGCTCTCCTAACTTGTAGCAACAAATATTTCTATCTGCGCTCCACTTGCACTTTTAGCTCTTATGCTAGTTAAATCTGTAAATTGTCCTACTGTTGTAGATAAAGCTGTATCATTTGCATCATCATTTGGTAACATATAATCAACTGGAGAGCAAAGTATGTGACTTTGTCCTGCTTGTAATTGTATAGTAACTTCAGAATCAACAACAGAACCATTTGAAGTTAAAGCAATCATAACACTGTTACTTGCAGCTAAATTTGTAATTCTTATATACTTTACTTTTGTTTGATCTATACCCACAGTACTACCAGTATGTGAGGCAGCTTGAAAAGTTACAACAACCATATCTGAGGCTCCAATTGTTACTAATCTTTTAAATGTGTTGTTTACATTGTCAATACTTAAAGTATGTGAACCACCTTGCTCTATACTATCTAATTCTATTTTTTCTTTTATTGTAGATGTTAATGTTGCCATCTAATCTCCTTTACAATTGCATTTAGTAGATATAACACTTTCAATTATTTTAATTCTATTTTCTAACTCTTTAGTTTTACAATCTAATTCATTATCATCAAAAACATAAGCCATAACTTTGTCTAATTTAAAATGTTGAGCTAATTTACTAGCAACAGTATTTATAACCATTTTAGTTAATATCATTATTCTAAATCCATTAATATTTCTTCTAACCTATCAAATCTATCATCTAGTTGAGTTTCTATTTTAGCAACACTTACTTTTAAGTCATTTACATCTTGTTCAGACTTTTTAACTCTTACAACAGTTTTTTCTTGCTGCGTTTCAAGAGTATCTATTTTAGTAGAATAAGTTCCTGTTGTAAAGAATATTGTTCCTGCTACTGTTATTACAGTAAAAATATTACCTATACTAATTGTTGAATCAATCATCGGTCATGCCTCCTTTTTCCATCATTCTTAAGAATTTATCTTTCAAACCATTTCCAGACAATCTAGCGATGATTTCTACTTGAGCTTTAAAAATTCCATTTAATTTTTTTTGTTCCATTTGTACTAATTTTTGCTGGTCAATTAATTTAATAATAATACCTTCCAACCTCTTGAAATCTTGATCTAACTCTGTCATTAGAGTTTGTTGAATGAATCTGTTTTGTTTCCATATAAAGAATCCGAACGCTATTGTCATCGCCACGGGTATTCCAAATTGTTCCAAAATTGTAATTATATCCATTCATCTTCCTTAATATGCGTCTTTTATAAATTCCATTATTCTTTTTGGAGAATACCTACTAAATTTACTTAAGTCATCTATTCTTTCTATATCAGCAGCCCAAACACCTTTTTCTTTTACAAGATTTATTAAACTATCTTTTTGTTCTTGCCCAAACTCTTCAGGATTAACTATGCCTTTTTCAATTATATCTATATATGGAATAGAATCTTCATTATAATAAAATTTTCTTCCTTCTTTATTGTTTATAAAGTCATCTTGAACAGGCCGTCTAGTTTGCCCCATTTTAAAAAACCCACCAGCTTCATTGTATATACCTGCAGCTCTACTAAAACCATAACCATAGTTTTTAACACTTAAAGTTTGCCCATAAAAATGTCTAGCTGCATCTAACCAACCTGGATCTACACCTGGAAAATTTTCTTCTGAAAAAAGAGTTTCCACATCTTTTGCAAGGTCTTTTATTCCAGTTACAGGATTATCACTATATTCTTTACTCATTATCCTTCTATTAATTCTCCCCATAAAGAGGTTTTGCCATTTATTATTTGTATTATATGCACTGTAAATAATCCTCTTGCATAAAAATCAACTATCGCAAATGCATGTGCCCAATTTATTGGTCTTCCACCAAGCCAAGAGTTTGCCTCTTCTTTCATATCTTTTAAACATCCAATACTCCACGCTGACTTAGGTCCATCCATATGAGTAGCAGACATTTGTTGTAAATCGTGCCAATGGCCATACATTACATTACATCCTAACTTTCTAAGATGGTTAGCTGTATGATATTGCCCACCATACTGATGCCCATGATAAAAATAAAGTTTTCCCATTCTAAGTTTTTTACCCATAGGATAATATTTGTAACCTCTATCTTTTAGGTTAACAGCGTTAGGAAACTTGTATTGAGGTATGTAAGGATATTTTTCTACTGCAAAGTTAAGCCAATTATCATGATTACCTTCAGTAATGTATTTTTCTTTACATCCTGCTTTATCTAAGCTTTCATCGATTTGATCCATACCCGCATTTACATCTTTTACATCTTGATCAAAATCATCTATCAAAAATTCTAATGGAGGTGCTTTTCTTCTTTTAAATCTCCAGGCACTAAATGCATGCCATTCTCCAACATCACCTAAATCTATATAAGCATCTGGCTTTACAATCTCAATTGTTTTTTTTAGGCAATTTATAGCCTTTTGATCATGTAAAGGAAAATGCTTGTCAGGAGTAACTATTACTCTTTTAACAACACCTTTATCCATATTATATTCCTCTTTTTATTATATATCATCTATTATCGCGTATACCTCTGCTTGTAAAGTTTTACTACTTACAGCTGCTTTATCTTTTTGCCCACATATAACATGTACACTTGTAACAGGAGCATTTATTTTTCCAAACCAACATTCTCCTGGACCTATTTCTATAGCGTCTACTGCATTGTGTGCTGCAGCTCCTGCATCTAAAGTTAAATAAACACTGTCTGTAGTATTAGAAGTTCCATCATATTCAAGTGCTTTATTTCTAATAAGTAAGAATTTTATCTTATCATTAGCTGCTGTTATGCTTACAGGACTTGAGCCTGTTGCTGTTGCTGCACTTGCTGTAGTATTACCTTGCTGCAAAAAAAATGCATCTGAAATTAAATCTCTACTTGTAGCGTCTATTTTTGACAATTGATAATACCAACCTTCTGTAGCATCTGCTGGTTGATAAGATACACTCATATTGTTTATAGACTTTGCAATTGCATCAGGTAATACTGTTGCGTTTATTTTTATAGTTGCTGAATTTGCCATAATTTATCCTTAATACAAAAATAATACATCTGCACTAGATGCTATTGCTGAAATTTTATACAATCTTCCTTGTTCCATATATACTGCAGCTACTACACCGTCTGCAAAAGTTATATTAATTGATGCACTTGATGCATTGTTCATAATAGCTCTTGATGGAGTTGTTGAAGATTGTGCTACCACACCTTTAAAGTATGGATTAGCAGCCTCTTGCGAAGTATATTGCTTATTTCCTGCCATTTTTTCTCCTTAATAATTTCTCATAACTGAAAAACCTTGCATAATATTTGGACCTCTTTTTCTAGATCCAGCAGCCTTTTCAATTTGTTTTTTAAATAATCTCATAAAGTATTCTCTACCTTCTACATCTCTTGCCTCTTCTGACAATTTAGCTTTTAAGTAATAAATTACTGCTTGTGCTTGATATTCAGTTAAATCTACATCAAAATCTTCATCAATCATATAACTTACATCAGTATAAGCTGTCAGCGTATCTGTTACAGCTGCACCATTATATTTAGTAGTAGTAATCCAATAACTAGCATTTAATGTAGAAATTTTATGAAGCCCAGCAAAACGACCTGTTGAAATAACTATATAGTCAATAGCTGCATCAGTAGATAAGCCTGAACCTACAAACTTTAAATTACCTGAAGATGTTTCATAGCCTGTTATTCCAGTTTGTACATCAGATATGTTGTTGATTTTGTAAACAGGACTATAGCTGTATTCTATCTCTATTCCATCAACAACTGCTTCTGTAGGACTTCTAAATTTACCATGATAGTCGCTACTTATATCAGTAGTGTCTTTTTGAACTATTGCAACTTTGTTTCCCTTTTGATAATATCCGTAAAATTTAGACGCCATCTGTATCCTCTATTCCTGGTTCGTATACAACTCTTGGTATACTTTTATAAGTATTAGTATCATTATCATGATCTAAACATCTAATATCAAGTAAGTTTAAGACTGATTTTGGTATTTCATAAAATCTTTTGCCACTTACTATATCTATTCTTAAAGTTTTAGTGTGTGTAGGTGTTATTGTTGCTATTTCATTTAAAGCTTCTTTTATAAACATAATAGATTGTCCAGTTTTTCTAGACCCAGCTCTTTCCATAATTTCCATTACTGTCATTATCTTCCTCCTTCAGAAGTTTGTGGTTGACCAATCAAAAAAGCTTCATTGTATTGTTGTGACAATATTTGCAATTGAGCAGCATATCTTTTGCCTTGACTTTCTCTAACAGTAATTCGAACTTGAGCTTCTTGTAAATAAGCAGCAGATGTAGCTAATTTTGACTGTACTTCAGTTGAATATCCTTGAGCTGATGCTATATATCCATTTGCTTCTTGAAGATATGCTTGTGCTGTACTTAAAAAACCTTGTCCTGCAGATGCGTAAGTTTGAGCAACTCTACTATAACCTGAACCTGATGAAATAAACCCTTGAGCAACTCCTATTTGAGATTGAACATGTGCTAATCTAGACTGAACTTCTTGAACATATGCTTGTACTTCGCTTCCACTTGCAGCTGCTTCTTGTAAATATGAATTACCTAATTCAACCCTAGAAGAAGATTCTTGTCTTTTTGTTTGTGCTTGAGATAATCTAGATTGAATTTCTACTTGATAACCATTTGCAATTGCTAGTTTTGATTGTAATTCTGCATTATAACCTTGTGCTGCTGCTATATATGCATTTGCATTACCTAAATATGCTTGTACAGTTTGAGACTTAGCACCTGTAAATCCTGCTCTAGATTGAACTTCTGTTGCAAATGATTGTATTTCAGAACTTAAACCTTGAATTGTAGCATTCCATGCAGTGATTGAAACTTGAGCTCTTTGCATTTCACTTCCAGCAATAGCTATAGCGCCTTGAACTAATTCAACATCTTCTTCATCAAATAAATAAGAAGCAGCATCACCAGCAGCATCACCTGTTGGAGAGTTTGCTCCGTCATCTATTATAGTTTTAGCATTATTTAATGCATCAATAACATCTTTTAATCCTTGTCCTGTAGTATATACACTTTCATCACCAAACAATGCAGGATCATCATTGTCTGCTCTAAATTTATCTACAGCGCTATTTAATGCTGTTAAAGCAGTGTTAAAGTCACCAGAGTTACCTGTTTGTGTAGCCATTTCATCTGCTACAGCATTTGCTAAAGCTATTTCTGTTACAGCTGAATCTATTTGTGTGTTTATTAAATCTGCAACAGCTTGAGTTTCATTTAACTCAGTAAGCATTGATGCTAAAGCTGTATTTACAGCACTTTCTGAATCAGTTTCACCTAAATCTAACAATCCATCTGACTTGTCAAATTCAGCATTAGCTAGTTGTACTGCAGTATTAATTCTTCCAGATGCTGTAGTTATTGCAGTGTTTGCTGTGTCAATAGTGCTATCTATATTTGTAACACATTCAGCTAATTCACCAGTTGCTTTATCTACTTCTGCATTATCTAAGTCAGCTTCTGCTGCTATTTTATCAAATTCAGCATTTGCTAATTCTATTTCAGCAGCTATTTTATTTAATTCAACTACTGCAGCATCTACCTGAGTATTTATCAAATCATTTACAGCCAAAACTTCATCAGTTTCTGCATTTGCAGCAGTTAATGCTGCTGTAACATCAGCATCTTCTTGAGTAATATGATTTATGTATTCTGTTAAAGCGTAAATAGATGCTTTAATAACTACTAAATATTCATAAGATGCAGGAAAATAATTTAAATCACTGTGACTATACGCTAATGCAGCGTCACTTGAATTTACAGGTTCATTATTTACATAATATATTTTATAAGCATTTTCTGAAGCTGCTGGAGCTGGATATACAAAAATTGAACCATCTCCACCTTTTAAAAAAACTGGATTATATTTAGATGCAAAATGTATACTTGAAGAATCTGTAACTCTTGATTGTAATCCAATAGGAATTTCAGCACAATCTCTCCAATCATTATCAGTTCCAGCTTCTCTTACAACAGATATTAACTGTGTAATACCAGCACCTAAACCACCGTTAGTTTCAGATAATGAAGAACTTCTAGCAAATAATTGTGCATCTTCTGGATGTATAGCAAGCCATTTATTTGTGAAATCATTAACAGAATTTCTTAAATATTGAGTTATACTACCCTGTTTTACAGGGTCACTACTAGAAGTTATAGTCAATCCAGTTAATGCTTCTATTCTTTCTTCAAATGTTGCCATTTATTTTTTCCAACCTTTTTTCATTTTATTGTAAGCTTTTTTAGAAATTGTACTATTCTTTTTAGAACGACTTGTTCCAGCCTTTTTTCTTTTATTTATATTTCTTACTAAACTCATATATCCCCTTATTTGATCCACCCCCTGAGAGAACACACTATCAAGGGGCAGATCTATTTGTTATTACTATGCTATATATTTAGCATTGTAGAAAGCACTTCCATCACAATAAACATCACAGAAATCGCCTGCTGCATCTATATCCCCTGAAGAATTTACAGTCGTATCTCCTCCAGATTTATATACAAACTTAGCATGCCAACCTGCACCAGCGTCAGCTGCATCAGGTAAAGTTACTGTGGCTGCAATGCAAAGGAAAACCTTTCCACTATCAGATGGTTTTAGAGTCACAGCTCCCTCTAGTGTTTCCACTAAAGTTTGTCCCCATCCTGCTCTTGCACCGTTTTTAGTCTGTGCCATTGTTTACCTCCTTAAGATACTGTAAAAGCAGCTTGAACAGAACCCATTCCGCGCACATACCAAGATGTACCATCGCAATAGTATTCTACCCAATCTCCCTTTTTAGCAGCTTGTTTAATCAGAACGTTAGTTGAGCCTGCAGCAACAACAGAATTATCTTCGTCAGTATCAGATTGTACCATTAAGATACCTGATACTAATGTTCCTGTAGCAACAATTTTAACGTCTTGAGTTGGAGTATCTTCTTTAACAATGAACTTATAGTTAAGCCCAGCTGCTGGAGCAGGTAAAGCAATATCTACTTCAGCGCCAGCACCTGTTGCATCAACAAAAATTACTTTGCCACTATCAGCAGCTAGTAATGCAGTATCTGCAGCTAAAGGCATAACTTCATGACCTCTAGTTAGTCCATTCGATAGATCGTTTAATACGTCTCCATCTTTATTTTGTCCATAATAAGGTATAGCCATTATCATAACCTCCTTAAGTCCACAGAGCGTGAGTTTCTGGACAACACCATTCCATTCCCGCTTCTGTTAGAATTTGATCTACTCTTCTGTCGACCCCAGAGTTTTCAAGTGTCTGCACACCTACGTAGACTGAAGTATCTCTATTAATACCGTTACCAACCAATGGTCTGTATGCACAGTATTTCATATTTATACCTAGCATTTTGATATTAGTACCATCTAAGTGTATATTTCTAGCAATATTCATATCACCGTATACAGTTGAGATAGTTGTTATATCAATACCAAACACTTTTTTCTTACCTGATATAGAGAAATCTGCTCTATAGTTAGGAGAGACTTCAATATTGTTAGCAAAGTATCCAGATAATTTATGCAACCAATTGAAAACTGCTGTTGAGCAGAAGAATACAGTTGAACCTGCATTGTTGTATCTTGGATCTAACATAGATGATAAATCATCTAAGAAGTCGTCTTGTGTTTTTGTAGCTGTGTTTAAACTGAAAGTGTTACCATAAGTTGATATAAAGTCACAAGCACCTTGAGTAGTATTTACACCACCTGTAGTAGCTTGAGAACCAAACAATAAAGATTGCTCAATATCAAATTTATGTTCAATTAACTTTTCTTTCCAAATACGAGCCCATTCGTTGCCTTCATATTTTAAAACTGTAGCTCTATCAGTATTATTCATAACTGCTGAAGTTTTGAAAATCTGAGTTTGACCATAGTTTGTAGAATATGGCTGATCAGCCCAAGTTTCTGGGTAACCAGTACCAACGTCAAAAGCTGTACCTACAACATAACATCTAAAAGGCTCTAAAAATTCATGAGATTTAGCTGTTGATGTGATTGTTGCGTCATGGCCTAATCCAGCACCACTATTATCTGTAATGTCACTAGAAGTAGCATCCATAAATCTAATTGCACTACCAGAACCTTTTACACATGTTGCTTTTACAATCGCTTTGTTAACTGTTCCACTATTAGCTGTTGCAGCTTCTGCTTGAGTGTCAAGATCTACACCTGTAACTTTCCAAAGTGTATAACCTGATACTGTTCCAGCAACTGCATTTGCTGTATTTGCTGCAACTGGTATTTTAATAATTTGACCTTCAACAAAAAACTTAGGCTGAGTACCTTTAACGCCCTCAACATATTTTGCTGTTTGACCATATATATTTTGCAAATTACCATCTGCATTATAATCTGTAAAGAATCCAAAACTATATGTATCACCAGCAGCAGGTGTTAAATCACCAGCATCTGGGTTAGTAGCGGGCACCGAAGAACCTGCTGCACTCAAATCTGCCATGTATGCATATCGTTTTGTGTAAGATGATCTCTTTTCAGTGAATTTGAATGAAGGATCATCTGTTGGTTTTTTAGAGACCATGCTCAAAAATCTAAAGAAC
>VTLG01007515.1_pt1 | contig 55174 bp, 76 predicted proteins | sample 4694571 | NCBI WGS metagenome assembly VTLG01 (sample SAMN12604809, study PRJNA352737) | marine metagenome | biome: ENVO:00000447; feature: ENVO:00000209|ENVO:00000569|ENVO:01000036; material: ENVO:00002151; isolation source: viral sequences binned using virsorter ... | reverse complement strand
TAATCTTTTAATACAGCATCTCTATCCAGTACATCTGAAATTCGTCCCGTTAACTGTCCCTCTGCAAGTCTCCTCTGAGAAGCTCCCGATCTCTCAGATTCTGCTTGTGCATCTAACCGCAAACCATGCTCTTGGGTACTTTCTTGTGACCTTAGATCATGCTGCTGCTGGGCGATGTCACGCTGGTTTTCCATAGCCTGTGCCCCAATAAGGGCTTGGAGATTCGCTCTCTGTTCTGTACCAGCTTGGCGCTCAATGGCACCTTTTTCTGCAGCCAATCCAGCACCCAGCGTTCCAGCCGCACGAATATTCCTGCCACTAAATCCAGTAGTTAGACCACTACCCTCTAGTGCAGCAGCACGAGATACCCCCGCAAAGGCATCTTGAAATCTCCCCTCCGCAGCAGAAATCTGCTCATCTTTATCAAATACCAGACTGGGAATAATCTTACCTGCCTGTTTTTCTAAAGCTGTTCGGTCCTTTCTACCAAACAATCTTTTGGGATCGTTAGCACTAACTGCCACTTTCCACCTCACTATTCTCAATTAAACTTTCTCTAGGAGTAGGCCCATTAAATACTACTTCTGGAGTAGTTGACTGTCTACTGGCAATGGTAAATTGCAATGCGGGATCTGAAAGACGAGAAGTCCCCTTAATACCAAGATCTTTTGCAATAATATCTAAATCTTTTCTACTTTTTCCAGAAAGCTGTGACTTAGCTTCAGTAAAAACATCTTTGGGAAATGTGACAGGAAAAGTCTCAGGATCTTTTGTTTTCAAAGTTTCTAGATGGCCTTTAAGATCCGTCCTGATACCCTTAAGTCTTGTAGCCGAAGGATCTACTGGCGTATATAGCCTAACCATTTCTTCACCAGAAAGTATAACACCATCTTTTTGCTTATAATTTCCATCCCCAATATCGGTAAGGTCATATTTGTCAGCAATATCGGCGGCTGTATACTTAGGAGGACGAGGAGCAATAGATGCTTGTGGCACAATAAACGGGATATTAGTGTAAGGAAGCTTAGATGCATCACGTATTGAATTTAGCTTTTCTCTAAAAAACTGATCAGGAGTCTTAAGCTTCCCTGAATCGCCTTCCAGCATAATACTCTTATGAGTATCCTGTCCATTTACGTATCTATTAGCATCCCCATTACTTGCTGACTGTTCATATATAGAATAGGCTTGGAGGATTTCATTATCATTAAACCCATTATCCCGCATGAGCTTTCTTATCTCATCATCATTAAGCCCCTTACTAAGCTGTACTCCTATAAAATTAGAAGCACTATTTAGACGATCTCTGGTTTCTTGATCAATGCCAAATCTCGAACCCCTAAAAATAGGCAGGCCAGTATTGGGGTCTTTAGGTGGTTGGTAGGATGGATCTCCCTCCTGACCAGATATATATCCACTACCACCTTGCTGCAAAAGGGCACTGACAAAAGCTAAACCATCTACGGGAGGTCCTGTATCATTTTCATCGACAACACCATCAAAGTTAGTATCAAAAGGATTTCCCAGACCAGAAAATCTCAAAAAATCCTGATTATCAATCTTCCCGTCCTTATTTAAATCGAACCTTTTATCGAATTCTGGCAATTCTCCAGAGGCATTAAACCTATCCCAAGCCTCCTTAAAACCGGGCATAGAGTCTAGAAGGGCTTGCTGTTGTTCCGGGCTGGTTTTATTTGAATAAATACCTGCCAAACCCATATCTACATATATCTGTGCATTGCTTCCCGTTTTATTAACGGCCTCAATTATTTCTGCATTTGTTGGATTATCGATGCCATTTGATATTGCCAGACTCTTACCGTATGACATAATATCTAAAGCATCTATAACACCGTCACCATTGTGATCAAGCTCAGGTACAAAGAAAGGACTATCTGATCCTTTTCCTACAGAACTTTGGAACCTTATTCTGGGCATCAATACACCATTAAAGCCCATGATCATATCACCACCGGAGGGGCCAGATTCAGGAATATTAGAATCCACCCAAATATTAAGCTGTGATGGAGTCATTTGATTTTGGAGCATGACTTTTGCACCATCACTCAAATCTTGTAGGGCATGAGTCCCACCAATAACACCATTAAACTCATTCCAGTAATAACTATTGTTTTCAACAGAAGGGTCATATAAAATATCTGCACCCTTTATACCCTGATGACGAGCCAAACCTACTTCTTCAGGTGGGAAAAGATCAATAAGAGCTTCTGAAGATATCCCATTATCTGCTGTCATTTCTGCATCAAGAAGCTGTTCTTTTGTAATGTTAAAGTGAGACATTAACTCACTGATATTATCAAAAGAAACTTCTTGTCCCTGAATCTTTACAGAAAGAATATTATCAATAGGGTTTGTAGGGACTACCACATTTGAACCATCACCGGAACCACTATCACCGGAACCCGAGAAACTCACACCTTCCCCTTCAAGCCTTGATTTTAAGGCCGAAATTTGTTCTTCTGGAGTTCCTAGATTAAGAATCTCTTTTAATGAAGCGATATCGGAAGTATAAGAAGTCTGTAACTGTTCTATGTATGGACTAAGTATTGGAGAATCCATTACTAAGTCGGAAAGGGCATACAACATAGCGTATGGATCTGGACCGGACTCATCCTTCACTATATTAGATTCGGATGCAGGAGGTTCAGTGGGAGTTCCAGTGGTAGTTCCACCTACCGTACGTTGTGTTTGACTTATTACATTACCATTTGCATCAATGACTTCTGTAATGATAACGGTCTTTCCATCACCCGAATTAATTTTGCGTTCTCTTGTCGTAGTTTCATTATTGACTTCTTCAGAATCACCGTCTCCAGAATCATTGGTTTTAGAACTATCAAGCAAAAAATTAAATCCGCGATTAAGATCGTCATCACTAAAACCTTCATCAATCAATCCAGACCTGATTTGGTCATCAGTGAGATCGGAACTAAAGTCTCTATAGGTTTGTATAAAATTTCCAATGTCCTCATCAGAGTATCCGTGTCCCCTACTTGTAGCTGCCACTGAACTTGTAGCTGCCACTGACGATACAACTGCACCCGGTTGCGGAGGATCAGAGTAACCTATATCTACCCAAGCGCCAAGATCCGGATCAAAATACTGGCCCGGATGCTCATCATCACTATATCCATACAGCCCACTATACTTTGACGCATCTCCCCCAAGTGCTGAGGCGAGTCCCGAAAAAACCGGATCAAATCCCGGACGGGGAGGAACATACCCCTGTCGTGGCTCTAATGTAAATTTGGACTCAGATTTGTCTTTATAATTTTCGACCTCGACCCTATACCCTCGCGGGTCGTCGGGGTCAGGGATTTGCTGGGTAAGGACGACATCATTCGTCTTCCAGCCATCCTTTCCGCGGGCTCTATAGGACCAAATTTCCCCATTTCTCCCAAACTCCGTCACCCGCTTCAATTGGCTATGATAACCACGAACGTCCCAGGGTGTTGTTGATGGTGGGCCATGCGCGCCATACACCCACGCGACAGATGATAGATTTGGCTCATAGTCTGGGGGGTAGTGAGAAAATCGTATCCAATCCCCGGTAATGCTGTTGGTAAGCGTGTCAAAGCCCTCATCGTCGCTACCCTGAACCCAGTTGCCGTCCTCAAAGTTAAAGTCAAGGCCAGCTGTCCCGCCCTTACTGAAGACCTGATTTCGCCGGCCATCCGCGCCAGTCACAAGCGCCATAGATGATTCATCTTTGAATAGGGAGCTGTCTGTGCCACCGCCTGTGCCGTCGCCTGTGCCGTCGCCAGTGCCGCCGCCCGAAGCCACCTTAGTACGAAATGATTTGTCTGAACCTCCGGGGTTGGTGCTTTGTAAAACAAGACTTTTTATAGCAGACAACTCACCACGAGTATTCTTTATATCTTCCCAAGTATAGGTGTTATTATGTATCAATGGCATAGCAATGCTCATTGCATTACCAGCATCTACCATGCTGTCAAAGTTCTCAGAAGAACCGGGACCAAAAAAGTGTTCTACAATATTTATATCTTGTGAGTTTGTTAGTGGCATTAGTCTACCAATTCAAAATGGGGCAAGTCATCAAAATTATTGTCTCTTACCTTCCAGTCTCTATTCCAATCCCCACCCCACCTCAATATGATGCCATGCTGGTCAGCAATACCCATAACATAACCAGCAAAATAATTGAAGCGTTCTCTATCATTCCAGTTGATTGGGTACGGAACCACATCAACAGCGAGAGAAGGGCTTTGGTTGTGCTTTGAATCAGGCCACTGAACATGAGATCGACCTGTTCTAAACAATTCATTCTGAGTTTCTTCATCTCTATATCCACATAATACCGAACAATCGAATACTTTTACGACCTCATTCAAAACCAATTGTATCCTATCATCACACTCAGACAGACGGCGTAAACTGGCCGTTCCAAATCTAGGCATAAATCACAACCTCTACTTTATTCTAAAAATCCAAGCAATACCACCAACAAGAACTGCAAAAGCCCCCGTGATGTATGCTCTCCAAGTCTCCAAGCTCCCCGTCCTTGTATTAAGCTTCTCCAAATGTCGGTCTATAGAGTCTAGCCTACTGAGTATCATTTCTAAGTGTTGCTCATCCATAACCTAATCCTGAACATCGACACACTCTTCAGCGAAAAGACTATCTCCCTGAAGAATTTTTTTATAGGCCCGAATCTGTCCAACAATATTTTGAGCTTCTGGATCTTGAGACATAAGTTTCTCTATAATTAGATTAAGATCTTTTCTTAATTCCTTAACCGCCTGTTCAATCTCTTCCTGATCCATTTTACCCTAATGAGCTTCCTGACGTTTCTGGATGTACATCTGAATAGGCTGTAAAATTGATGTTGTAATTGCGGCCAATAACATCATGTGAGAATATTCTCCAGCCGCTATTGCACTTGGTATCCAGATAACATTAGAAATACAGTTACTCAGTATTGTGTGAACTGTCATTTCCCGAATTCTCTTCTTACTTACAGCATCAACAACACCCTTTTTCTTTTTTGTGACTCGAACAAGCTTAGTATTGCTATGTCGAAGATCGGCGTTGCGATCCATTGTGTCACTAAGAGAACCTCTAGTTCTTTCTAGCTCCGCTGTTAACTCCTTAACTTTTTCGACAAGTCCTGATTGGCTCATTTTCTCAGGAGGAATATCTAAGTCATGTAACCCCCCCTTTTGGTAGTTCCCAAAAGCCCTGTATTTGCTCATTTCTTTTTCGCATTGTTATCCCCTCCAGCACTATATGCCTTCCACAGGTGCTTTGGAACATACATCCAAGGACCACTAATAACACTTTTCATAGCATGAAGGTCACTAACTCGCTTTATCTCGCCATTCTCTTTATTCTTTATACATTTCACGAACGAGCCACATTCTTCATTTTTTCAAATGTTCTTAAACCAGACATCCCAAGAAGCCCCATGAGCAATTCTGTCAAATAACTGGTATCGATACTTGGGAGTTCAGTTCCATCTCCCCAAAGAATTACTACCCACTGTGCAATAGGCTGGACTACCATTGCCCAGCCTATCCCACAGACACACAGCCACCCCACCGCTGGTCGCCAACCACTTACCCAAATACTCTGATGCTTTGCTTCCTGTTCGTTGATACGTGTCTGTGCAAGCATGACCTGATTAGCAGCATCAACAAGTTCCTTTTCAAGTTGTTCTTTTGCTCTAGCACGTTCATTACCGTCTGGTATCTTATCAACAAACTTATTTACTATGCCCCCCACTAGAGGGGCAAGAGCACCAATCATTACGAAGCCGCTTTCTTGACCTCTGAAACGTCCTTGTTAATACGCTTAAGCAACTTTGCCCCACCACCCGCCATTGCCGATCCACCTACCACATAGTCAATCCATGGACCAACAGAAAGTGTCGAAAGGTTTCCTGAAATATCCTCAATCAGAGTTACATCAAATGCCATGCAAATAGCGACACCGATGGCAAGCATCATCTCGTCATACCAGCCATCGTTTTCCAGTGCGCCCTTAACATTCTCTATCGCAAAACTGACCACTGAAGAAATCAACGTGAACTGAATAATAGTTTCTATCGCGTTTTCCAAGGCCATACCTATCTCCCAGTTAGTACTTGTTTGAAAAAGCTTTATCTACCAAACTGCCGCCCGACTTTTTCTTCTTCTTCTTGGCCTCTTCAGCCCTCTTCTTTCCCTCTTTTGTATAGGGATAATGTTTTCCATCTACAACAGGCATATTAAGTCTCCGTGGAATATCAAAGCTCTTTTAGATCAGGCTTAGTGTTCTTCTTGCTAACAGGCTTCTCTTCCTCTGCCAGCATCTGATTAAAGGCCTGTAGCTGTCCAATCAAGTTCTGGGACTGCGGGTTGGCCTGTAATAGCTGCTGACTCAATTGATTCAGTGCTGTCTGAATGGTATCAATTTTCTCAGTAATCTCTTCTTTAGTCATCTCATCCTCCGGTTTAAAAATTAATTAAACATCTTCTATCGCGTTTGTGTTCGCTTCCCATTCCAATGCAACGATCTTGGTCTTTAGATTGTTATACGCCAGTGCGCTAAGATTTGCGGCAGGGTCTACCTCCCGAATCTTGAAATGTTGCAGATCCCTGCAATACAACGCCTTTTGCGACCCAGGATCGGCAGCGGCTGTCGTGCCATTTTGGTAAATGCTTACGTCATATGTCAGGTAGTGTTTGTTCGTTTCTGATGAGTTTCTGTCCTTCTTCAAATCGATGGAGTGGATACGTACGTACGCATTTGCCAACGTAGCGACTCCCTCGAACTTTACTGTTGATTGTATCGCCACGTTATGCCTCCAACATTTTGAGTTTAGATTCTGCGAGTTCCAGCCGCTCCACAGTATCCATGAGCGTGGTGTACAGCTGATTGATTGCCCCGTTGTGGAGCATGGATAATTTGGGTCCACTAATTAACCCGCGACCGTGACTCTTCCCGTTCTCATCCGTCCATTTCCACGGCAGCAATTTCCCGGTTGTTTTGTCGTATCGTGGACCTCCAAAAACTCCAAGCTGGACCAATTTGTCTTCGTGCTCGGAGCAGAAATTATCCCATCTGGTTTTGATGACCTCACTGCCACCGTTGATGTAACTGACGGCGCGACAAAGAGCGATATCGTCCTCCTGATCATAGGCAGCAGAGGAACCATCCCAGTATACATCGCCATCCTCATCGACGATGAATCGCGTATCCTCTGACAATCCCACACCCACGGAAAACGCGGCCTGATCTCCTGTCGCGTTCGATACACCCGTGCCATCCTGATATTGAGCGATGACATGTACCATCCCCCAGCCAGTAGCGTCCTTGTTGGTGTTTCCGCTTGTCACGATTCCGCGCAACTGTAATGCACCCTCCGGCCCACTCGCATCGTCTAGACCGATGATTTGCAGGGCACCCTTATCCCCATCAGCTTTCTTGAAAATCCCATAGGTATTGGTTTCTGTGAACGCCGTGGTTCCGTGGGCAATATCTGAACTCTTCAGGGAGATGATCTCGGAGTCATGGGTGCCTTGGTATATCGTTAGTCCAGTGGCCATATGGGCGTTGGCAGAGGGGAAGGTTCCGCCACCACCGTTGATGAACGTCATCCCGTCGCCCTGAAACCGCCACCGATGGTCCATGGTGGCCGTGGCATCAGCCGACCCTGTATCCAACTCGTTCAGGAGATACACGGCACCGTCAGCCAGTGTGACTGCAACCGCTTCATCCGACCCCTGCTTGAATTTCCAAGTGTTGCTTGTCGAATCATTGTAGCAGTTGTTTGACAACCAAACTTGGTAACCGGCACCAGATGTGGTCTTGCCTGCAAGGCCACCATTCGACCCTATGTCGATGGCTGAGTAGTCAGAACGCCATGCGTCTGGAGCTACGCCAATACCGATATTCCCGGCATTGTTGATACGCATACGCTCAGTGGGGGAACTAGCACTAGTGGCAGTCGTTTTAAATATTATCCTGCCCGGAGTATTATTATTACTGGCATTACCATCTGCCTGAAACTGGATCTGCGCTCCCATATTCGCGTAGTCAGTGCCGTCATCAATTACTCCAGCGATGTTTAGTATATCATCGCCACTCTGTGCCGCAGTACTCGACCCCGGCGTGGTATTACGGCTCTTGTAGCCTATGATCCAGTTTCCGTGGGATGTAGCTTTGTTGGTGCCGAGAATGATCGCTGAGTCGTTAATGTCACCGCCGATCACCTGAAGCTCTGCTACGGTCCCATGTGCTGTCACTTGTGCCGTATGCCCAATCACCACACCCTGACCGTCTGCTACATGAAGATTACCACCGCCGACTGTCAGCAGATTAGATGCGTGGGTAAGTGTTACGTCTCCAGTATTGAAATCAACAACAGAACCAGATGCGAGAAACAGATCAGCCCACGCAGTTCCAGAAACCCCTAGAGCAGACCCATCATTCGTTGCCGGTATGACATTGCTTGCTGTGATTTTTACATCAGCGGAACCAGCGGCAATAGCAAGATTTGTAGCATCCCACTTGATTGAAGCATCGTCGGCGTCACCGAATTGCACGGGTGCATTGTCTGCAAGGTCTATGACCGAGCCACTCAGAATGTTCAAGCTATTGGCGGTTATGCTGAAATCGTCAGCACCCGCAAGCTCAAACATGATCGTATCGTCAGCCGATGCACGAATACTTGTGTTGTTGTTTGCGTCTAGATCGATGCGATTATTGTGGGCAATCATTCTAATGTCGCCGCTAACCAAAAGCGCATCTTCATCTTGGTCCCATTGCATATACTTGCCACTAGTATCACCAAAGAACTTTACATCATATCCAGTACCGTCAACACCAACCGTGATCGTTCCTGTGTTCGTTGTGTTGCCCTTGACGGCAAGAGTTGTTACATCGGTACCATCGTTAATTCCGATGTTCAGGGTGCGAGTTCCCTTTGTCGCAAGGTTTACGACTTGATCGTAATTATCATCGCCAATTGAAATTGAACCGCCTGTAGATTCAATAGCTACTACGCCACTCGCATCGAGGTTAATCGATGCCGTATTGGCTGTTGCCAGAGCACGGGAATCACTGATCGTGATGATATCCGAACCGCCCTCCCGAATATTGACACCACCCGCGCCATTTACAGTCAATGCCCCTGCGGAGGTGGACCATGTTGCCGCCGCCGCCGAAGTCAGAGTGAGTGCTCCAGCCGCTGTGCTCCATGTTGCCGCTGCCGCCGACGTTAGGGTAAGTGCGCCACTGGATGTGGTAAAGTTGGACGCGTCAGAAGAGTCAAGGGATATGCCAGCGCTATCAAGCGTCATAGCGCCTGTGGCGTTTAGATCAATCGATGCAGTGTTCGCTGTCGCGATGGCACGAGCGTCACTGATCGTAATAATATCAGAACCGCCCTCTTGAATATTTATCCCGTTCTCTCCGTTTACCGTCAAAGCTCCGGCCACTGTTCTCCACGTTGTCGCCGCCGCTGACGCTAGGGTCAAGGCACCGCCAGACGTTGTAAAGTTTGACGCAGAGGAGGAATCTATAGAGACTCCAGCACCGTCAATCGTAACTGCACCTGACGCATTTAGATCATACGCCGCAGTATCTATGTTGAATTCGGTAGCTGAATTGAGGTCTACGGTAGGAGCAGTAATGACAAGCGTAGTTCCAGAATTTACTTGCAAGTTCCCATCTGAACTGGCTATAATATTTTCCCCGCCAGCCGCATCATGGAAACTGAGTTTGGTATCTCCAGCAAGCACCAACTCATCAGTAGATTGATCCCACAACATAAACTGATCAGGCGTATCACCAAAAAATTTTACATCATGGCCAGTACCATTTATCCCAACCTCTATGGGCTTACTGGATACTATCTTCTCGCTTGAATTAGTGGTCACAAAAGTCAGGTATGCATTATCTGCCTCTTCGATGACCAAACTCGTAGCTTCATTGTCAGGTATCTTAACTGACCCTGCGGCACCAAACGTCAAGGCCCCATCTCCACCACTGAGTGTCACATCAGCAGAAAATGTCTTTGCCGCGCTAAACGTCTGTGTGTTTTGGAGCGTAGCAATACCGTCACTAGACGTATAGTCTACGTTGTTTTCGTCTAGGTTGTTTCCGTTAAGCGTATTTATAATATGTGTAAACGTATCTGCCAGAGGTTCTGCAACAACCTCTGCACCTGATGCAGGTAGTGTTCCTTGAGCGGATAAAGTGGCCATTATTCAACTTCCCTATATTCTACCTGATATCCAGTAGGTTCAAAATCTCTGGTTCCGGTCCATTCAGGTTGGATGGTTTCAGCAAAACGATTGACGAAAAAGGTTTTGTTCTGGGAAATGTTACCGCCATAAATCAATCCAGTATTATATCCATTCCCTAGATTGTAAAAAAGCGTTGACCCAACATCCATACTCCCAAGTCTGGTTGGCAATCGCTTTTCATTTCTAATAACACTTAGTGAAACAGTAGCGGCAGTAGATTTATCAATATAATAAGTAACTAAATTCCCAATTTCCTTGTCTACCCCCGGACTACCAAGATCGTTGGGAATACCGCGTATGGTCCAAATAATATCACTTCCATTATCCTGTCCTTGTCCGCTATCGTTAGACTTTAGAACATAACCATCATACGTTCCTACAAAGTCAAATTCTGAATCTGACACCCTAAAAGAAGTAGCATAATTTTGTGAATCGGCAGGAGTGTCAAACCAAACATCTCCAGTTTCGTAGTCGAATACTAAAACCCTGTCATGCCCTGTTGAATTCGTAGCCGTAGACAGTAAGGTTCTGACCTGATGATCATTTTCACGTATCCAGCTATGAGAATACTTTAGACGAGAAGGATTTAAAGTGTTCCAGTCAAACTGAATATCACGAGTAACCAGTTCAAAACTAAGATCTGGCCTAACTATATAAGCACCATCAATAGCAATTAAGAAAATACCAAACGATGGGTGATAAATAATGCTATTCTTTGATACTGGAGTAAATCCACCCCTTAATGGATTATCTGCATGTGCTTCAATAAATCCATGTTCAACACCAACTGATATAGGATATATTCCATCTTTCTTGATAACCATTAATCGACCAAAAGCATCTACTCCACCAACAATGGGAGCACCGTCTTCAAATACTGCATATCTGTTACCAACAGGCCAAGTGGTTATATCGATCTCGAAAGTTGTTACATCTACATCACACCAACGAATACGAGTTGGATAAGCAGTGCCACTTTCTGTAGTGTTCAGAACAAACAACAAGTTCTGGTGAACTACAACATCCTCACACGTAGTCCACAATGTCCCACCCAAAGCGGCAGCATCACCAGAAGCGGCCTTAGTCCATGTGGGATTTGTTCCATTAGTAGCAACAACCTTATCTTTAATAAAGGCAAATCTATTTCTTTTGTCTGCACCATCAGAAACACTGACTGACCCTGTTACATCGCTTCTAGTAGATCCGTCATCTGTATATATTTTTGTTCCAGCAGTCTCTATCTGAAGAGTAGTGCCACCCTTAAAATCTTGCTGAATTAATCCATTAACCGACTTGGCGCTACCACCCTCAGTAATCTGAGCAGAATTATATTTACTAGAGCCGAACCTGACTCTAGCAGATCCTCGCTCTGTCAAATTTATGTTCGACAATAACTCTGTTCTATCTGGAGTAAGTCTTTGATCGGGGTATCTATAATTAGATACCCCCCTTATTGGGAAAATAGGACTTTTAGTCCATTTCTTTTTGGGATTAAATTCCGTAGCCATTACTGAGCTTTAGCAACTCCCATATGGACTCCGGGTATATATGGAGTTCTTGGCAAGAGTCTACCCATCTGAATGTCCGCAAATGTTTGCGTAAGATTAGGGTCGCGTTTTACGCCAGATCTGTACTCACTAATTCTTTCGTTGTACATTTGTCTATAAAGAAGGGCAGTATCATCTTTTCCAAATGAAGGCAAAACTTCTATACCAGCCCCATATAGAATTAAGTTATGAAAATAATCATCTATATCAGGCCAATCTTCATCTTTTACAAGATCTGGTTTCCAAGCCGAGGCACGTAATATATACCTTCGAGACGTATCTGGAGTTGGATAAAATTCAATCCAAACATATTCTGGAGAATCTACCCAAATAGGAATTACCGAAAGAGTTGTACTATTAGAATCTTTTACAGTGATATTTCCACTAAATGTATATCCTGTACTAGTTGTCTTAACAACTCTTTCAATTCTGGAAAAAGATACCGTACTTGTTACGTTAGATGTCCCATTAACGCTTAGTTTTTCCCTAACAAAAACATCACTAGTATCAAAACCAGTTATAGTAACAAAGAAATTACTTGTATCACTGGTCGAGCTAGAAACAATTGTAATTGTACTATCAGAAGTTGGCTGAACTTGAACACCAAACTTGCCGAGATTATAATAATTAAATGGATCTCCAGTATCCGTATTGCCCGGAAATGACTTATCAAAAGTGCGAGAGGTAATTTCTTCTATAGATCTGTCGTTACTAGGATCATCTATGTTGAGATCTGTTCTCGCATAAAGTGGCAATCCATACTTTGATCCACCACTTCCTCGTGTAGTTCCCACCGAAAATCCAAGAACGGTATATGCATTATTACTAACAGACTCTATTTCAATCTTTGATTCGGAAGATTTTTCCTCAGTTGAAAGTTTAATCTTCCCCGAACTATCAGAAGCAATTAAATCAACAACAGCACTATTAATGTCAGATACAATCTGTGATGCCGTACGAGTTCCAGAAGTTAAAGTGACAGTTTGGGATGGCCCATTATTTACAGATAATTGTAATTTGTCACTGGAATCTTCTGAAATGGTAAAATTTTCAGAATTAGATCCTGTTACAGAAGACGCAGCACCAACAGTTGTATTTAGAGTAAATTCCCTGCGAGAAAGTTCCTCATCTAAAAGAGATAAAACGCGACGATATACATTATTAATGGCCACACCAGCCATATCTTCAGCATCGCCACCTAGATCTTGTGCCCCTATATCAAGAAGTTGGGCTTTTAACTCGCCAAAAGATGGCATTTACTTGTCACTTTCTCCCGAATCTTTACCGATATCATTATTCTGAATAATTTCTGATTCTAGTTCAGCCTGAGCAAAAAGATCTGAACGTTCATTCTCATCTAGCTTGGAAAGCATTTGAATAAGACCTTGCTGGCCTTCAGGTATATCATTCGGGTCATCACTAAACCTACGTGCCAAACCCGTAAATGCCTTTTCAATTGTTCCCATAAGCCTGTCTTCAGACCTCTGCTTCTGAACCTCTTCAAGTTCTTGCTTTTGACGTGTCAGTTCAGGTCCGTTTGTTTTAACAACTTCAAAAATACGAAAGACCCACAAGTTGTATCGATCATAGTCATCAATCTGACCAAGCTCGATCATCTCATCGGCCTCTTCCATATTGACAATACGCTTATCAATAAAAGCGCATTCACGGTCAAAGGTTCCGTGAAATGTCAAAATATAACCATCGTCCTCAGACAGAGGACGGGTATTATTCCCGGCACCAATTTCAATTCTCGGAGCAATACCAAGACGCTTAAGTGTTGGGGGGATATCTGAAAACTGCTCAACCCACGGTTCATTAATATCATGTTGTGTATCACAAATCTCAGGATTCATAGATTCCATTTTTCGGTAAATGGGCATCTTGAACTGATCCTTAGATAGAGTGACAACTTCATACTTATCTCGTGTCCTACCTTCCTGCTGAATAGCAGGTTGATCATCCCCAATAATAACTGATTGCATAATTCCTCCGGTCTATCGTGTTATTCCTTGCAAGTTCACCTGACAATCCGCACTGGACGAGGCGATCTTTCCAAGTATGGCTTCTCCCTGACCACCAACAACAGTAAGGTTGGGGAAGTTAAAAGAAAATCCTTCTACTGATATATCAATTTTGGATTGCCAAAGAACAGTAGATGCTGGACTCTCAATAGTCACAATTGAGTCGGCATCAACGTGTCCAGATATACCCGTTACTATATGTGTGCGATTTACAGTAATAGAATCGTTTGGCGCAGTATCAGTTATAGCCTGTGCCGCATGTGTTGCAGTAGCTCCTGAGTCAGTGCCAACGGCTGTTTCGCTCCAAATAATTGCATCTATAGCCATGTTTACCTACCTATAGTATCCAGTAATAGTAATCGACACTTCACTTATAGAGCCTTCTATGACATCGACTCCAAGAGCATCGTTTTGAATTAAAGTAATACCCCTCAGATCTATTGGTGTATGTGTGTCTGCCGCACAATACACATAACCCAAAATAGCACCCTTTGAGTTTCCAGTTTCATCAGCATAAGCCTCTGCACTAGCGGAATTGCTAGAACCACTTCTTAAATTAACACCAGTTACTGACGTTCCAGCAGAGGTATAGCTTGACGTTACTAGATGTATATCCATTCTAGATGCTGTTGCACCCAGATTAATATAGACATCAGTTATGTATAGTTTTTGCGTTGAACTTGTATTCTTAACAATTAATATTGTATCATTAGCTGACGAAGCATAGGGAATACTAGACCAAGAAAAAGCTAATTCATCATCTCTGGAGCTTCTCTCAATCTCAAGCTCTGAAACTTTTTTATCTCCAACAACCTTGATCATCGCGTCTGTACCATCTGCCAATATCGTACATCGGCAGTTCCACTAGCTACTCTACCATACACTGCATCACGATAAAAGAATGGAGCAATAGAACCATCAAAGTCCAGAATGAGCTGATCTCCCGGCTGCAACGGATAGCCATTGCTTGTAGTTACAGATGAATCCTCTCCGAGATAAACCACAATAGAACTGTTATTCTTTATAAGCAGTCCTATTCGGGGTGGGCTTGATACAGACTTGGCTACAATCTGAGTTGCAGAAGTGCCCACACTAACATTTGCATATGCCATTTTACCTTGGTCCTAAAACAAACAAAAGTGCTCTGGGACATCCGTGATAATTTAGCACGTACTACGCCAGAACACCTTATAGGGTTTTAGAGTGCAGGGTGGGGAACCGGGAAACCCACCCTGCACATAGGATCGATCCATTTATTCTACTTCTTAGTTACTTGCATTCGTGGAGTGCGGACGCGACAACATAACTTCAATCTTTCCGGTAGATGGAACATCAAGGGCAGATACTGAAATCATACCATCAATGAGATCACCAGCCACAATCGCATCGCTGATCTTGCCAGCCGTGGCGTGAAGGTACATAGGTTTGTCTGCTACGTCACCAGTATCTCCAGTAGCAATACCAAGACCAGTAATCTGGTACCAGCCGTACTGTGAGGCAACGTTTGCGCTCATTGCCAACGCGAGTGGCCCTTCCTGATTGGCCTGTGCGCGGGTAGTTACAAAATTATCAATATGATACGAAACTAGATCAGTTGCTACCGTGGACGCAATGCCCTGAAGATAGATAAACTCACCTGATCCATATCCCACCGTCTTTCCGCTCCTTACGCTTGCATCATGAGCGCGAACGATAGTGCCAAGCGGAAGTTTCTGTACAGTACTTGTTTCATCAATAGCCTGATCATACGGAAAAGGCTCAATACTATGCCATGATGCCATTTTAAATCTCCTTTAGAAGTCCTCCCCTAAGTCGCTTATGCGATGTGGGGATGGTTGGAGAGGGCTTTTACACCCTCTCCAGTCTTCTTCCATGAGTTACACGTATTTAATGTCGAAGTTGAACGTGTCAACATCCGAATTGGAGGTGTCAATGTACAGAGAACCATGATCGCTGTCGATGGCACCATCATCCGAGTTCAGTGTGCAGTAGAAGAAGGTATCCAAGCCAGTATCATCTTGGTTTGTGATCTGTGCTGACACGATGTAGCTAGAGGTACCAAGGATCGCAAAGGCTGTAGCTGTCGAGCTTGCTTCAAGCGTTCCAGTCACGCCTTTAAGGTTTCCTGCGGTGTAGTAGCTACCATATGCAATATCGCCAACCGCCATATTAACCCCCTATCAAGTTACGCCAGTAAGCTTACCCTGCTTACGACGATTATCGCACAGCATATTGCCCATGAAGAACATCTGGTCTACACCAGAATTCTGGTTAATCGGCTTCTGCAACCCCTCACCCGAAGGCTGGAAGTTAGCATCTTCATGAACAAACAAGTACAGATGGTTTAGATTGAGAACATAAACCGTACTCGAAGTGCAATAATCAGACCAAATAAAGGGCTGACCACGAAACGTCAATGTATTAATACCACCATCAGCAGCCATATTTGACATCTGATAACGTGCCTGTGGCTGAAGCGATGCTTCATAAGATTCATGAATTGAACGAGTCGTAACATACAGATTAGGGCTAGAATCAGCACCTTCTGATCCCTGAGAAGCCTGATTCGAGATCAAACGTAGATTAGGAAGCAGATTTACTGCTCCTGCACCAACACCCGTTTTAAACTTATTTCTCCATGCCGTGTTAGCTACAGGAACCGAAGCATATGCCGTAGTACCCGGAGCGGTTTCGATAATAGCTTCAAGGCCCGTAATGTCCTTGGAGCCATTACCTGTACCATCCGAATAAATACCAGTCGTAATAGTATCAACAAGAGACTTCACAGCATTATTCAAACGACCCTGCAACAGATCGAAGAGCTTGCTCTGAGAATCCTTGTTAATATTCTTTTCACGACCAGAAATAACAACTGACGTACTATACTCTTTCCAAGCATAGAACGCCGATGTCTGCGTTTGCTGGCGTGTGACATCCAGTGGGTCAAGATCAGAATACGACTTTGCCGTACTATTCTTCGCAGCATCAATAGCAATACGAAGACGTTCACCACCAGAAACCACCCGCAACTGACCTGCATCACGCAGTCTTCGCGTCAAAGGAGTTGCATCAAAAATGGCATCTTGAACAACGCCACTATCTAGCGTATTCTCCAGTGTAGACGCAAGCAGAGACTGAATAGTCCTGCTGTCAGATGTTGAATGTGCAGCAGAGAGTGCCATGTTTTACCTCACCAAGAGTTTACGATGAACTCGCAACCTTCAAGGCATTTTCCATAACGGTATTAAGTCTCTTGGACAAAGATGCGCCCTTAAGCTCTTCGCGATTATAAATTTCAGGACGATTTAATCCACCTGCACTTCTGTTAGCAACATTACCACGTACTGCCCTGCCAACACGTTCTGAATTTTCTGCACGAAGTCTTTCTACGGCATTATCAACACCCTGCTGAAAAGCATTGGCGACAATGTCATCAAAATTAGAAAGTATATGCAGATCAAAAAACGTCAGTGCATCTTGATTTTTAATTCGGTCATAAACTGGAGCCATTCGATCTTTAGCTTGTGGATTAAGAGAAAACTCTCCAGTTATCTCATCGATAGAGCCAAAGTCATTACCGAATTTTTCAATGCCAGTCTCGTTAGATTCATTTACAAGACCAACAACTTCCTGTGCATCAAGATCGTCCTTCTTTACATAACCACCACGTTCTAATGCAAGTTCTAAAAGCTGAAGTTGTTCTTCTGGAACATCAGAAAGAGGATCTTCGCCTTCTTCCGATGTTTCATACATATCTGTTTTAATACCTTCAACTTCTGAAATAGCATCTTTCAGTTGTCTACGAAGAGATTCAACTTCACCGCTCTGTGAAAAGTCCTTTTGAAGACCACGAATTACATCAAAATGACCATCACCAAACTGTTCTCGTACCTCTTTGAGGACTTGATCAATACCCGGAAGCTTAGTGGTTTCCCCATCGGGACCTTCCATAACTCCTTGGGTAGCGCCTTCACCCCCTGTTACAGCATTACCGTCACCAGCAGTTTCCCCCGAGTCTACGACTTGCTCTAGAGCAGTTTCGCGAACATCGTCAGGGACTTGCAATTGGACTTGATTCATTTTTTACCCTTTCCCGATTTACTTCCCTGTCTTACCGATTTATGATGATCCGTTGAAAGATCAGTCATTCTATGTAGTGTTTCACTACCATCTTTATTAATAACGCCTATCATTTTATTATCACGAGCCTTAACTGCGGCTTCATTTTTATACTGTTCTACAGAAAGACGGTTTCCCGTAAGTTCTCCAATCCCACCTAAATAACCACTTTCAATACGCCGTTCTCCACCAACAGGATCTCCTGATTCCTGAAGACCAAGAGCGGTCATAACCTGTTTCCGCTCCCGCTTTCCATGGATATCTACCCCCAATCCCTCATCATGGTAAGATTCAAAGGGCTGAAATCCCAGTGCGGCATTTAAAGGAAATTGATATTCTGCCATGCCATTACATAATGAACACTCCCGCATATGTTTGCGGTCTTCATATGGAATATCAAAGTGCTCTGTAATCTCACTGCAAATAGAACACTTATATTCATAATTAGGCATCCCGATTATCTCCTTGCCCTGAAATATTTTTGATCAAATACCGCGTCTACTGGACTTTTTTTCTTTTTGCGCCTATTCTTTGGCGCTTTTTCCCGTGAAGAAGCTAAAAGGCTTCGTATGACGCGAGTATCTATTGTTTCTCCGGGCATTATTCCTACCCCTATTATACACGCAGATTTGAATTTTCAGGTATCTAGGCTAATCTTTCTGCTTCTCCAGCTTGCCTAGCTGGTGCATTAGCCCCCTGTCCAAATTGCTGTGGATTGGCTGGCCCCGGACCCTGTCCTGTCGGGCCAAAATCCCCCCCACCCGATAAATCCGAAAATGCCATTATAGCTTTCTGTAAAGCTACTGGATCGTCTTTTAAAGTTTCTAAGGCTTTTTGAACTTCAGAATCAGCAGCAGGAACAAGACTTTCCGGGTCCTGAATATCATAACCCCGTCGTAAAAGAAGCTCAAGAGCACGAGCAATATTTGGTGGAGGCAACTGGAGATTAAGGAAGGCTGGGATTGTTCCAACCAAAAGATTAAAGAGATCAAGAAGATTCTTCCGCTCAACAGCCATAGACGCCTGTCTTGGAGCTACATCAATACGGAAATTGTACTCTCCCTTAGCAATATCTTCATTTACAGATATCCACGTATCTGTCCGTGGATCAATTAAAAATTGTCTGTCGGGCCTAAACTGCTGATGGAGTTGCCAGAACTTACGTGCAGTTTCTATCTGCATAGCTTGAAAAAGATTAGCCCGTGCAGCTTCTCTGGCATTATTTCTTTTCTCAATAATACTGGATTCTGTTGCTGTTTCAGCTGTAATATGACGAGAAGGTTGTGGTGTTCCCGCTGTCCTATCAAGCATATTTTGAATCATGCCAAGAAACTGTTCTTTATCATTCGGAACTTGCTGAAAGGGCAAAGCTATGATTGGAGAGCCACCACCAGCAAACTGATTCAAATTATCTACACCAAAAACAGAACCATCTGGAGCATCCAGAACTGCCTGAATTTCATCTTTGTCAAAGACATTCTGATCATATATCCAAATATTTTTTGTTTTCCGCAAAGTATAAAGCATAGAATCAAGAAACTCATTCATGAGAGTCTGGATATTATCTGCACCTGCCAATGTCAAAACAGGTTTATTGATCCAAGTCTTTGCATTAGTTGTGAACTTTAGAAGAGTAGCAGGATAATCTTCAATATTATCATAAGGCCACTCTTCATCATGCTGAACAATATTATCGTATCCCTCTGGAATTGTAATCAGCATATTACGTTTTTCGGTAGAATTAATGGGAAAATCTTTAGCCCATATCTCCCACCCTTCAATCATGGCAAAATCTTCAAAAACACTTCCCTGACCTCTCTGCTGAACATCTCTATAATTGAATCCCTTGCTGGATTTTCCATCAACAGAAAGTCTAGAACTGGGCTTAAGATCCTGCATGTTTTCATAATTGGGATTATTTTTCCACCAATGCAAAGGCTGTCGAATTCGGAAGGCTATCCAACGTGCATCTGTAAGACCCTCTGTAGCATATGGGTCCATGAGGAAATCATCTGCTGCCCACCTTGTCCCAAAGGGAGCTTCCCACTTTACTGTTGTATCTACAACAGGAGCATCTAGATTTTTCAATTCCTCATGATGAGATATATGATTATCTACCAACTCCATTGTTTCTGAATCTAAACCGGGAGTGTCACGAAACTCCTGATGTCCCTCAATATGCTCATCATGGGGTTGATTTACAGTAGGTCTTGTAACCGTGCCCTCAAACATCGCCTGATTTTCTTCGTCTGCATCATCAATAACTATATCTGAGATATCACCAAAATAGACATCTTTCTGCCTCTCAATAACAGCAGACCACCCAATCTTCTTCACTGAATAAGGAAGAAGGTGGGCATCAAGAGCCATATGCCGATCCTGAGAAAACTGATGTGATTCTTCATACCAGTAATTAATAGCTTCCTGAACAATAGGAGCGCCCTCTGTAGCTATAGCATTTCCCGGCCCAACACTAAATATCGGATTTCTTTCCAGCATATTAGCTACACTTTGATCTACCCACGCAAAAACCAATGATGCTTTAACTCGCATATTGTTTTCTGTGTCATTGTGAGAATTCCAGTCAAGGTCATCTTCACGCTCAGTAGTTGCCATGTTGTTGTATAGGCGAACCATGCGCCTACCAGCCTTCATATAAGGCTCAACAAACTCCAATGCACCTTTTAATTCTGAGCGCCAGAACTCTAAACGCTTTTTTTCGTCGGACGGATAATGTTGTTCTGCCATCAGGAAATAGCCTCTTTAACGCCCTCTTCTACGAGGTCCTCAATTAAATGGTCAAGATCTACGGGATCACCCGGAACCATAAAAGATTCAATGTTATTATTGCGCCTACGCAATTTTCTATACCATTGTGAAGTCGGAGCAGAATCACCTTCGATTTTATCATGATCACGACCAGCAAGAGCACCCATAACAAAATACCGGGTATCATCACAAGAGTGATCTTCGCCATGCGTATTCATGTCCTCTCTGGGATTATCTTCATCACCAGCATGAACAGCATTTTCAAATTCTCTCTCAAAATTATCACACTCTGGAAAGTAATGCAATCTAGGCTTTTGAATCAGTACCCCATCCTTATTCTTCTTCCAACTCAAAACTTCCTTGAGATATCTCCACCCAGAAAGCCTGTTCTTGTTCGATGGGACAACTTTCAATCCAGCCTCTTTCTTGAAAATATCTGACACCATTCGATTCATTTGACCGTAATTCGCTGATGTCCGTGTATAAAAAATTGATGTGTCCGCAAACACCCTTTCCGGGAATCTCCCACCAGTATATGGGCAGTTCATTATCAGATCTCGTATGCGCCCAGCGTACTCCGATACCCATAAGCCACCTGAATAAAATTCCACCATGCGATACGCAATACTCTCTGTATCAACAGCCCAGAGGCCAAATGACGTTGGTGATGCTTCTCCGTAATCTAATGATCCGTAAAGTCGCCAATTACTTGGAACTTTTCCGTCTGGTAAAACACTTATTGGATCTACCATATGAATAGATGGATCAAATAATGTGAAGAACTTTCCAAAAAATACGTTGAAATTACCCTGAAGCCATGCCTCTTCTAACTGAGGATTCCCCTCTGTTGCCGATTTAATACGGCCTATATAATTAGGATCGGCATCAAGAAGCGCTTTGTTTTCGTGTACTGTAGATCGAAGAAACATCCTCGACATTTTAGTGTCAGGATCAGTATAAAGCTCCCCGCCAACATCCTTCGGATCGTTTGGAATTTGAAAGTATCTTTTTATCCATCCCAGACCGGGACCTCCGGGGTTTCCTGTAGACCTTATCCTTTTCGGGATACCTTTCACTGGGGATCGAAGACACGCCTTTAATTTGTTGTATGGGCGAGGGGTAGGCCAATGAGGTAGCTCGTCCCACCCTATCCATGTATACTGGATTCCAAGATGTTTATCTGCATCTGAATCCTCTGCCATGTGAAAGAAAAGTAATTTGGCCCCATTCGGAAAATGCCACTCTAGTGTTCCCTCTTTGAATACAGCACCCGGAAACCAGACATGATAAAGTTCTTTAGACTTATCAATAATTTCTCTAAACTGGCTAAATGTCTTTCTAAAAAGAACTCCCTTCCAGTCTCTCCCATACCTTTTAACATCTGACGCAAAATCAGCAAGAAGCCAATCAGTCTTACCCCCACCACGATTACCACCGCCAAAAAGCTCATCTACAAAATATCTTGCTTCTAGCGCGTCCATCTGAAATCCGGGCTGTGGAAGCCAAGGATCTCTTTGCTCTTCCGATTCTTCGGAAGGTGCATGTGGGTCCCATTCGCTAGTTATCATTATCTCGCTGTGATTTTAGCGCCATAACAGGTGGTACTGTAGCAAGAAGATGCTTAGGATTTAGAATCATTGGCCCAGCAGGGGTATCAACTTTCTTTGTCCTGAGCAGAGAACGGTCAACAGGGTTTTTCGGCAATGCTGCTTCTGATAATTTATCCCGTCTCTTTGATAATACTTGCTGACCACTAGGCCATCTGTGTATGTCCTCAAACAACTCCGGGTGTTTATAATAAATCTTTTTTAGGTCCCCACTTTTGAGCATATCCAAGTCAAGTTCTAATCTTTTTAGATTTATATTGGCGGCTTTAAACTGCTGTTCTAAAGGAGATTCAGCCTTGTCGCCGGGATATTTCCACGGTCCATGGTGCTTCTTTCTTTTTTCTTCAATTTGATGTATTTCATTTTTAAGTAGTTTGATCTCTTTTTCTGTTGAGGATTTCTTCTTTTCCAGTTTTTTATAAAAACTTCTCCTACGTGGCTTAATATATTTTTCGATCGCACTCTTTGTCGAAGCAGGAGTAAGTTCAGGATCAAAACGTGCATCCACGCTACGAACCTGTTCTGGCCTAAATACAACGTAGATCTCATTCCAATCCTCAGAACCGCCTTTTAAGATGACACCGTCATGGCCCATAATCTTTGCGTTCTCAATATTTTCTGCAAGTCCAACCCGGGGCCAGTTTATATCCTTTTCGTAGATGATCTTGGGATCTTCCATCCTTAGCTTTACCTTCATTACTGTTGCATCAGCCTCTTTTATCTGATCCATCTCCTCTCTAGTCTTAGCAAGGTCAGACAAATTCTTTTCAATATCTTTAAAAAGAGTATTATTTTTATCTGAAAGAGAATTTAATTTTTTCGATACTTTTGATGCGTATTCATCATTAGTTAGTACTTTAAGAATACCTACAAATTTTTTTCTGGCCGTTTCTCCATCGGCTACACCGAAAGAAGCATAAGAAAGATATTCCCATGGATTTCTTCCCCCAATCAAAGTAGTTGCCTTTTGTTCAAAGATCTGAGATTCTACTCCTCCGGGATTCTTTAAAGTAGACAGCCTAGCGTCAACAACATCAGAAGAAAGGTGATCAATGTTAGGGGACATAAACATAGCCGATTTTGGTTTATAGTATCCAGTTAAAACATCAAAATGTTTAAGTTGTCTAACAAAAAAATCAAGGTCAAGGTCCCCTAAAGAATTCATAACTCTATCTAATCGATCTTCGTCTTCTTTTATATACTCTATCAAGCTACTTTTTATATCTTCTTTGTTAGAAAAAATCTTATTATGAGGTTGTATGTTACCAAATCCCAAACCTTCAATATGCCTTTGGTAATTTACGTAAGTAGACGGACGAACGGCACGATCTCCCACACGAACGCCATGAACTTCTTCAATATCAGAATAATCTCTAGTAGCTTCAGTAATAAAATTATTCATTTTAGCTTTTTCTAATTCATCTATCGACCGTGGGTTATCTAGCTCTTTCATGAAATCCGTTGTGCTTATTCCAAATTGATCGTCAAGTTCGTTAGCAAGATCAAAATATTCAGCGTCATGAGTATGTAGACGAGACGTGAGATCAACTCGACGACCTCTATCTCTTATTACAGGTTCTCTCGAAGAGGTAAAGAAATCAAAGATATCGGAACCTCTAAAATTGTCTGGTGTATACCTTCCTCTTATTTTGTGCAACTCCTTTATATACTTCTCTTTCTCTTTTATTTTTTCTACTGTCTCTGGTCTGGGAAACTTCTCCGCTGCGGATCTAGCAAAACCTTCTGCTACGGGTTCTCCCTTAGAGAAAAAGAATCCCTTTTTTGCCGCGTCTGCTCCAGTAGATGCTCCTAGCAAATTAGCATCAAATTCATAAAATTGTTGACTTGTGCCATGATGAGCATCTACATCCCAGCCAAGTCTTGAGGCTCTATCTCTACGAGCACTAGCTGACATAGGTAAATCGCCTACAAATGGCATATTTTTATCGGGAGCAAGAAGTTTTTGGGTATCTTTTTGAGAAAGTCTCTTGATTTTACGAACTATCTTTTTCGCGAAACCAACTCCCGGAATTAGACCAGCCGAAGCAAAGACCCAATTAGTTAAGCTAGGCTCTTTAAGCGCACTAACAATATCTTGGGAAGCACCAACAACATGGCTACCTATCTCAACGGGCGTACCAAACATGCTCCTAGCAAACTGCTTTTCAGCATCCGCAATTTGCGTTTCCCGTGTGGGAACCTGTCTCTCGTCTTTTTGAATGCGAGAAAAAGGATTGGCTTCTTCTGGCGATGTCAGTGCCATCTGCTGATCTGGAGGAAGTTCTCTGACCGGAAGATTCTGATCGATTCCAACTCCAGTTTTATCAGCCGCTGCATGAAGCAATTTAAGCTTTATGCTTCTAATGGGATCAAATATTTTTGTCCTACTGACTTTTTGAGATTCAGGCATTGACTCAGCAAGTGCTGATGATGCTCCACCTGCTATTCCAGCAGGAATAAGAGCCTTCGTAAAGTCGGGATTAGTAGGATCATAAGTACCAACATTTCTACTAGCCGACTTTACCTGACGAGGATCGAATACAATAAAAGAATTTTCAGGGTTTTCTCCTGACATCCTTTCGTGAAGATTCTTATACACAACCCCATCATACCCGCCCTCAATAAGGTTTTTTCGTATACCTTCAATAGTCTTGGCAGAATATTTCTTGGGAAGAACATCACTAACCAGTTTTGGATCAGTCCAATCTCCAGCATCCTTTACGGCTTGTATAGGATTTTTAATATTTACGTGAAACTCTTCTTTGTGTCCCGTAATCCATTCTCCACCGATATCACGCTGCAAAGACATCTTTTCCCTACTACGTATAGTAGCCTGATCCGTAGTTCCTAAATGGAAACCTAAATCATCTGACGATCCACCCGCATATTGTTTGCTTCTTGGCACAAACTCAGTAAATGGAAGTTGATCTCCAGTAATCCTATCAGGATTACCGGATGATATTGCACCGTGCCAGAGAGTCGTACGAACGCTAGAAGGCTCTCGATATGCCTTTAAAGCTTTTATGGGATCAAATATTGAGGGCATCTATTTATCTACTCTGCCTAACCATTGCTCTGGTCCCTAGAAGGCAATTCTAAATTTCGCTTTTTTAGACGATCTAGCCATTGATCATGATCTTTGGGCGCATCTTCAAGAACCGGAGGACCGGAGACAGTAACATTCTGCTCAATAACCTGACGCTGACCAAATCTTCCATTTCGTGTTCGCTCAAGAAGCCAGCCAAGATTTGCCCACTGCGTATTATTTCTGTGGGCATTGCGTATTTCATTGAGTATTGTTACCTCTGCCGAAGCATACGCATCCTCAAGCCTTTCCCGAAAATGTGTGTAAATATTTTCCTCTCCTGCCAACTGAGCACGTTCTGCTTTTCTCACATACGAATTAAGAGTTGTTTGTGAAATCCCAGCGGCACGACAGGCAGTCTGGACATAATTCCCATCTGCTATATATCCACAAATTGTGTCTACAATTGTCGGGTCCTGCTCAATCTTGGGTATCTGATTTTTAGCTCTAGCCATTTTTTTCTTTTTATACACTTCCCTCGGGAGAGTATTTTATAACAGGAGGAGGAGCACCCAGCGCCTCATTACGCTTCATCTTAGCCTTGAAATTTTCTATAAAACGCTGTCGATTTTTTCTTGCCTGAATCTCTTCCATAACCTTTGTAGCATCTTTAAAGACTGACCCCGGAGTAGCAGTATTATCCCTCTCGGCAGGTCGAAATCCTGATTTTGGAGTCCATGGAACCTTTGGATTCTTACGTGTTATTTCAGGCCATTTCGGATATGTACGTGCTGGAAGACGCTTTAAACTTCCATGTTTTTGATTATCCATTACCCTCTCCTAGTATCATTTCTTCCCCCTTACATCAGCATGACCGATATCTTTACCCGATTTTCGAGAAGTGGCTATCTTCCACCTTCTCTTGGCCCTCTGTATTCTCTCGTATACCTGAGCAGGAATACCCTGCTTGAAAGCTTCATCTATTGTGAGATCGTGAACACGTTGACCACTGCGCCATATCCCACCAGTAGATTTACCAGATTCTTTTTTATTCATTATCCTCTACCCTAGAAGTATTACGTGATCTTTTTCGGCTTCTGGCCTCATCAGATCTCCTCACACGTCTACGAATTTTCTCATATAAAACAGGAGGAAGATTCTGTTCCAAATCCTCATCTACCTCAAGATCATATACCTTACGACTATTTTTCACTGGAATTCCTGTTTTCCCCAAGTAGCATTGAAATCCACGCATCTCTCTCAATAACAAATACTTGAGTCACTTTAGAGTTTTTATTTAGAAAAACATCCAACTCTTGGTCTTTCCAGTCTTCCCAAACCAAAGGATTGACTACAACAATAGGGTCCTCAAAAGAACTTGCAGCATCTCGTGACACTTCATCTACAGAGGCATACCCCATCGAAATCTCCACTCAGAACCGGGACGCCATGAAATAAAAGATTGCGAACCTCATCATATCCCGGCTCCCCCGCGCAAACCTGCGTATCCAAAAGGCTTTCTCTGAAGATCTTATACAAGAAAGGACTAAGCTCTACTCTAAGAGGCCGCTCACCATGAATCGCATTGAACCCATCCAGAATTTCCTTGATATTAGGCATTAAATGCATATAAACCGGAGTATCCAGTTCTTCAGCCCTGACCCGTGTATCTCCATCCGATGCAATAGAAACTCCCTTTTTTCTTTTCATTCTATATTCTCGGGGGGCAATTCATTAATTTTTGAATTCATATACCAAGAAACATTTCTAAATTCATGAGGCTTTAAAAGCTGCTCCAACCACGAAGAAATATATACAGGAAGCCCAACTGTATCATCCATGTCATTAGAGAATGCATTCTCCCGATCAACCCATGCCTCCTCAATCGACAGTATTCCCGTATTATCCCTGTCCCGAAGATATAGACTCAGATTGCTTTTTGCCATGATTTACCCCCGGTTTAATACCCGTTCTCTTCCATTTGTCATGATTGGAAAGAATTTCCACACACGAATCATATAACTCTATAACCTTATACGAAACTTCATCAGGTATCATTTTCGTCGATGGCCTTCTCATTCCGAATAACCCGATGAGGACTGGCTCCACTTGAAGTCGTTAGCCATCGTTTATGAACTTGGGTTCAGTAGCCTTGCTCGACGCTCCGCAGCACGACGCGCTTCCGCTCTACGCTTCTCTCTCTGCTCTTTCAGTCTCTTCTTCTCAGCCCTAGACTTCCCAGCCTCCGACTTCATTCTCTCCCGATCTTCTCGCGAACGATACTTCACCTTTGCGCGTGGGCGGGTAACAAATGAATGCTCTGGGGCCTGATCGTCCAGCTTAAACGCCGACGATAGGGATGGGGCGTGTTTGTTCAGGAACTTACCCACTTTATGCTTTGTGTGACTATGACCGGGAATGCCACGGTCCCTCTTTAGGCTCCTCCACACACTAGGCCAATTCCTTTTACTAGCAGTAGGAGGTCTATTTATCGCCCTTGATGGACTTGGTTTTGTGGTGCCATCCTCATATCTGAAATGCCTCTTAAGAGGGTTAGACGTCATCCAGTCAGTCTTATCACGAAGCTCCCACCCCGGCTCACTATAACCATGCCTACTGGGGTCGTTGGCAATAGGCCCCAAGCCTTCGCTCTTCCTCTGTACGTTGACACGCTTTATCCAGTCTTTCCTCTCCTTCTTCTTCCTCTTCTTTATCGCTACCAGACTTGACTTCACGTCTGGCGCTCCCTTTATCCAAGCCATTACTGCCCCTCCTCTATCATACCCGCTTTTGAATAATCTGATGAACTCCATACATAAACAACAAATACAATACTAGTAGTACAATAAAAGCCATTCAAAACTTACCCCGAAAGATGCCAGCAGGAAAGACCATGACCCCTCCACATCTTTATATCCCGATCCCGATCCTCTAAACAACAAGCAATCCTGTTAAAAAATGCCCTGCTCTGATCCATTAACCAACCAGACTTAAGCTCATCAGAACGCGTATAAGCACGCTCACCATAACGAGGCGCATGAAGCGTATGATACTCTACGCCATGATTGGAAAGCCACGAAATCTTATCCTCTTCGTACTTGCGGTGACTCCCAGTCAACAAATGAATTTCATAACCAATAGACCCCAAAGAATTTACAATATCACGCGTAACTACCTTGACAGGGTCATCCTTGGCCAATTCATAATACCGATCCCAGTCACCCCTACCACCAGAAACCAAATGCTCCCGATGAGAAACATCCGATAAAGTACCATTTAAATCACATATAACGATGTTTCTGACAGACCCACCACCTACAGTATCTAGCCCGATCACGCCTCACCCTATAAAAATAGTGATAAGATCCATATAAGAAACGCCACAAGAAACGTAGTCCTTAACTTCTCATATGGATCATACGAGTTCTTGTCAAGCCCAGAGCTACCAAGCGCCTCTTCAAATCGATTTTTAAACTTGTCAAACATCATTCGCCACTTTTGTAATTCCCAGAATTCACCTTACCAAATCTGTAATGAATAACCCCAGCCTTATATCCCAAATCATATGCCATAGAAACACATACCGCATTAATGAAAACAAGAATAACTACAGCAAATAAAACAGCTATAACTGCCTGAAAAAAAAGAGAAGACCTACCATTACTCATCATACCACCAAGCCCATATAGAACCAATATTAAACCTCAACGGGCACACCCTAGTTATACACGCGAGATCGAAAAAACGCCAACTTTTTTCTTTTTCAAAAAAAATTGTACCGAAAACAATACTTATGGCCCTTATATACCCCATTCTGACCCACTACAAACCCCGCAGACCACAACTGAACCACAAACAAACAAAGCCAACATACAACCCAACATACAACCTATACCCCCTTTTAAATCTAAAAAAAATAAAATGTTATGACTTATGTTAGTAAACACTCACATACAATCCCACATACAACCCTGCATATGAATCTGACCCCTTTTACAATAAACTTCTTCGCGAATTAAGGAGAACCGAAGTAGTACTACTTGGTATCACTTGGTATTACCTACCCCCCAACATGTGGTAGGAAAATCTTTCCCATACCATATATGGTATACCAAGTAGTACTAAGTCGTAAGACTTCGCGCACCTGTGGGAAAATCCTTCCGGAAATTTCTTCCGGCATATATTTCCGTGGGAAAATCCTTCCACTTTTTAGAGTTTCGGGAAAATATTTCCCATACGAAAATAGTTTTAGGAAAGTTTTTCCCACCCCACCCGGAAAATTCTTCCGGGCATGTGGAAGATACTTCCGGTACCGAGTAGTACTTGGAAGATATTTCCCCCTACCGGCAAGATTTTCCCTTAATACCACATGGTACTGGAAGATATTTCCTTAGTACTACCTGGTATTGGAAGATTATTCCCCCTACATAGTACCAAGTAGTACCAATCAGTACCTCTTTTTAGGAAAAAAGTGCCCACCGAGGCGGGGACTTCGTACCATATACTACTAGGAATCTTTTTCCTTTCTGTGTGGGAATTCTTTTCATAGTGGTGGGAAAAAGTTTCCTGGAACCTCTCGGGGGCTGGGTCGTTCAAGGTGTGAGGGCGCAGGGGAACGGGGGTCAAAAAAATCATGTGGACATGAGATTTTTTGGAACCGTTCGGAGTCCAGCGCGTTCAAGGGTTGTAAGGGCAATGACATAGCGAAGTCGGAAATCTTTCTGGGGTCGGTCTTGTCTCGCAAACGCGATCAGGGAAAGTGGCTTCCGGCGGGGTGTAGGCAAGGTAGTTCATGACCTAAAGTGTCAAACCACATGGGTCCCTGACACGGGAGAGAATCCCAATCTAGAAGGCTTTCTGGGGTTTTGCGTGGTGCTCCTTTTCATGTCAACATGGAGTACGCAATGACAGAAAAAATCTCGAAGTTGTGGGAGAATATTACGAGTTACGATGTGGTCGGCAAGAAGTTTGACGCTTTCGGTGGTAGCGTTGCCGAGAAGATTGCCAGTACGGTCCATATCGCGGTAATGATCTGGAAGGCCGAGCGTGAGATCGATGGCGGAGATCCTTACTTCAAGTCTTCGTGGAACTTTGACAACAAGAAGACTTTCCGGGACGCTCTGGTGAACATCGTGAGCGAGAAGTCTGGAAAGAAGCTCGGACTGAGTGCTCCCCTGAATCTCGTCTCACCCCTGAAGCATTGGGTGGATGATCAGGGGATGGACCTCGGAGAGTTTATGGACAATGCGGAATTCTACAGGATCGGGTGCAAGACGCACAAGGACCTGATCTCAGAGGGGAAGGTGGACGAAGCTTCCACCTATCGGCAAGAACTTGAGCAGTCTAAGAACCAGAAGGCTGCAAAGGAACTTACCAAGAAGACCCGGGCGGACAACAAGCTCTCGGAAGGGAGGGGTTCCGACGGAACATCCCCTCAGCACGAAATCAATTGCAGCACAATCGAAGCAGGTCTCTTTGACGGTAGGCTGGACGAATTAGCTGTCCAGTTCGCAGAAATCATCCAATCAATCGATGATCGCAAGGCCGCGATCATTGACGAGGACGAGGAAGCTGTTCGCGCGGAACGTGATGCGAACACGCAGCTTGAGAACGAGATACTCGCAGCAGCAGCAGACTAACAACAACCCCGCGCCGCGCAAGATCCTAGAAAGCTTTCTAGATTGGATTCTCTTTTAATTTTCATGTCAACATGAGATTCTCATGTGACGGTAAACTTTTTTTAGGAAATTTTCATGTCTACATTGGGCGGGATGGCTGAAAATAATTGAAATGCTGATCATGTGAACATGAAAAGTTAGCTAGTTGATCTCCCCTTTGAGGGGGGTTGGCAGGGGAAGACTCACGCGGAGCAGTATCGTCAATCCTGTGGTGGGAGAGGCGGGGCGTGAGCGGTGAGAGTCCGTTCGACTACTTAACCAGTAGGCCGAAAACCCCACGGAACAGCTACGGGGAAGCGCACCCCGTCTGCCGGACGGTTCGATACCGTATCACCCTCACGGCACGGGAGGTTAACTAGCTAACCTTAAAATAGATGGAACCTATGACCTGCTCAGACGTTTAAGGTGTGTAGGGGCAGAGATGTTTAACCGCAAACGCTTGCGGTTCATGTCAACATGAAAGGGGGTGAATCATATGATATGCCAGCCCAAACGTAGCGACGAACAGAAGCGGTCGAGCAAGGGGGGCGGCAAGATGTTCGACAGCTACGGAAAAAAAGAGAGGGCGCGGAGGCGTAAGCTCCGCACGAAACAGAAGGCCTCTCGACGTGAAAACCGATAGCATGACTTCCGCTGGGCGAAAGCCCGGCAAGGTGAGCGAACGCAGGTATGCTCGAAGAATAACCTGACGCCTGTGAATTTCCACATGTTTACATGAAATAGGAGGTGAAATGGAGGACTGGTACGCGTCCGAACCTATGACTTCTCGCCTCTCCCGTAAGGAGAAAATGAGAGAGGCGAACTTCTGGCTTGACGCTGTCGAAACTGACAGAGTCAACGAGGAATACCAGAGAAGGCATTGTCCCAGAAGCAGAAAGCAGGGGACCGCATCCTTCTATGACTGGAAAACTGGATTAACGGAGGGGGTTAACCTCTCCGACGAGCGAGTCAATGCACTCCAACGTGTGGACGCGTTCGGGGTTGCTACGAGTAACAAGGGTTCCTACAGACCCACCATGTCTACATGAGCTTTGTTGTGGGGTGAGACTGTGATAGGGCACCGAGGGTTTGCGGGAGGAATACGGCCCGATAACAGACCGTGTAGGGCCGGATCACGACACCACAAAAGGGGGGCGCTGTCGGCTCGAAGTCGCGTGGCACCTCACAGCAAAGCACTTACTCGTGATCGTCACGGGTGCAGTATGACCTAGTCCACTGAACATAGGGACATCATATCATGGGCCTGACTATCTCGAACCTGATCAGGGCAGGTATTATATAACCCAACTCTGAGAACATGGACCCAAGAAAGGATGATATCCACATGGGCATTTAAAACAACGCTAGGGCAGTAGCCCTAGCAAGGTAGGCGAACCACAGTATGCCTGACGCACAACCTGACGCTGTGGAATAGATGGAACCTTTGACGCACTCAAGCGTTTAAGGTGTGTAGGGGCAAAAACGGAAACGATCCGTATCGCCCAAACAGATGCTCCATGTAAACATGGAGCATCACTACCCGAAAGGGGGCCAACACATGGCCAAGTTGCACCATATCGCCGCTCGTGTGACCAACGATCTTATCGTAGGGAACAAGCTCACGGCGATCAAGCGAGTCCGCAAAGCTACGGGCGCGGGACTCAAAGACTCAAAGATGGCGGTGGATCGCTTATCTGATCTCTTGGGGGAAACCCTCAAGAAAGAGATACTTTACCCACCGGACGAAAACTGGAAGCAGGACATCGAAGGATTGGCGAAATATGCCGAGATCTCGTCGAAGATTTCGAGGCTCCAGAAGGAGCTTTCAGAAGTAGTTCGACCGCTCAATCTGGACACGGGGCTTCCAGCCTCTCGTCTAATTTCGGACATTGAGAAATCAATGATCGAAATCATGGATTACATGGATTACGAGGACATAGACAATGACTAGGGTAATTCCTATCTGGGCGTGTATTGCGTGGACCATTACGGTCTACGCAATCGGATTCATCTATGGGCACAACCACGGTGAATCTCTACTTAGGTGGTTGGCATGTTTCTAGACAAGTTCTCACCCTCCTGCGTCATGTTGACATGACCAGAAAGGAAGCTGATGAAAACCGTGGTTAGCGGTAAGATTATACGAAGAGTCAGCGATTCCGAGGCAATTCGCCTCATAAAAAGTGGGCGGTGGGAATACGCCCCAAAACATCTCTGGAAAGACGGGGTTCGTGACGCTGGGAAACCCCAAAAAAAGGCGGGGTAATCTGTGTTTTACACATTCAGGCAGCTGAACAGTGGCGGGTTTTACAAAAAACCCGCCAGACATGTCATTATCGAAGCTGATAGTGACGTTGAGGCCAACATCCTCGCAGAGGACAATGGCCTCTATTTCCATGGCTCATCCACCAACATTGACTGCAACTGTTGTGGAGACAGATGGTGGATGGCCGACGAAGATGATGGTCAGGAGGAACCCCTGATTTACGGTAGGTCCCCCCAAGATCATATTCAGGACCTAAGACAATTCCAGACGAACATGACTGAAGTCCTCGTTATTTATGAGGACGGGAGACGTGTCTGTCACGTGGCACAATATAATGTGGACATGGGGGATTAGATATGAAGGTCTATAGATATCCCACCGACAAGGCTGGGGACAAGTTTCTGTATACCACACGGAAACCCCATGAAGTCCCGGAGGCTTTCTCATTCAGCGAGAAATATGGGGTGGCCCTCAAGGGCAAGGCTTTTGACTTTCCCACAGAAAGGGAGGCTAGGGAATTCCTAGCCAGTATCCAGACTAGAAAGCACACGGTTGATGTGTGAAAAACTTAACCGAGTCCGATGTTATGGGTCGCATTGACTCAACAACATCGACTAAAGATGTAGTGATCTGCGATATAGACGGGACTCTTGCCAATCCCAATCACCGCAGACACTACGTGACCGGAGAAGGGAAGAAAGACTGGAAATCTTTCTTCCGGGTTCAGAACCTTGATCCCGTGAAGGAAGAAACCAAAGATGCTCTTACCCTGTTCGGGATGGTGTTCACTATACACATAGTGACGGCACGGCCCGAATCTGAGAGGGAGAGAACCGTGAAGTGGCTCGACGCCAAGCATGTGAAGTATGACGAGCTTCACATGACGCGCACAGGAAAGATGAGACACATAGCTGATTGTGAGGCCAAAAGACTGTGGCTTCACAGCATGGGAAAGGAGTTTAAATCAAGGATACTCGTCATCTTAGATGATCGAACATCCGTTGTGAATATGTGGAGAGAGGAGGGTCTTGTCTGTTGGCAGGTTGAAGATGCTAACTTCTAATCTCATGCCAACATGAAAGTGTTTCGTAACTCTGACATAAAACCAACCACATGCAGGAGACTAGACTGATGAATGGACGATCAGAATTGCATGAACTAAGCTCTTCTATACCCTCGTGTCTGGATTTACACGACAGCGTTTCTGAACGACTACGTCTCATGGAGAAAGAAAGACAACAGCTTCTCGCGACAAGTCCCTATGCTTGTAAATTCGAGAAGGCTGTTCAGGATGCATTCGACAATAACGACCAAGTGTATATGCACGTAGACCCCCTGAGTATATGGGCAACGGTCTGGAACTGCGAGTCTTGGCACGAGGCAGCACCTGCTCTACGAACCCTACGCTCCGGTGGATGGGAGATCATTCGACCCAAGGGGGAAAGGGACCTGCTGTTTGAGAAAACGGATAGGGGATTTGTATGGAAACTTAAGTATATAGTGAGAGATGGACTTGAAATTGATGCTACGCTCAATTTCTACGTAATGCAAGCGGATGAACATGATGGCCTCACGTGCCAGAGAGTGAAAATAGGTGAACGCAAGATTGAGCGTGTCGAGGATGTGTATGAGATTATATGCCCATCATGAGTCAGGAAAAAATAAATGGAACCTATGGCCCGTTCAAGCGTTTAAGGTGTGTAGGGGGGGCAAAGATGAGTGATGAGCAGATTGACCGCAGAACTATTGTTCTTGCATCGTCTCTTCAGGGAAGAGCAGCACGGCTTGTGAAGTGGCTATCCTTTAGTCCACGCCCACCTTCTCACTTGATGCACGAGGAAATGCGCTTGATATACGAGGCGTTTTCGGACCTTTCCGAAAGGTTCGGCATGGAGAAAGGAGGAAATTGCACAGAGTGCGAAGAGGGATTCTACTCAGCAGAGCACTGCACCTACTGCGGACACGAACAATACCAATGAACCATGTTGACATGAAAGGAATGGAATGTTCAAACCTCTTTCAGATGTAGAGATCAAAATCTTTCGGCAGTGGGCAAGAGACAACTACAAGGAAGGGGATGAGATCCCGGACATCTGGCATCCCATTGTTCGGGAAGAGTGTGACAAGATGGTGTGGGAAAAGTGGCCTTCAATGACCAAGGATGAGCATAAGGCCCTTATGATAGACGGCATCAGGCCAAGGGAGGTGAACTGTTGACTTACGATGCATGGAAGTGCAGAGATCCTTCGAGAGAGAGGGAATCTGAGGCTCAGGATGCGCTTGACCTCTACCAACAAGATGTCTGGCACATGGTCGTGCAGATACACGCAAATGATTACTCACAACACGGCGAGGAGGTTCCCAAAACAGTGATGTCAAAGTTTGAGGATTTCCGTGATCCTCTATTTGATATGATGCTTGATGACTTTCACCCTTTGGATGCGGCTCACGCTTTTCTTGAGGAAGTGTACGACAAATGAAGATAATGACTATCGACAACCCGAAGCTATTGAAGTCAGTCAAGAAGGGGTGGGCAAGCATAGGACTGATGCTGGCACCGTCGGACTTGTCCGGTAACAACGTGTGCTCTAAAGCTACAGACATATGCAAACGAAAATGCCTCTTCTTTACGGGCAGGGGAAGGTGGGGAAGGACTCAGGATGCTAGGATTAGGAGGACCAACCTCCTATTTGAAGATCCCAAAACCTTCTGGTCACACGTACGTTCTGACATAGAGGTGGAACATGACAAGAACAAACACCTGTGTGTGAGAATGAACGTCCTCTCTGATATGCCTTGGGAGAGGATGAAAGTCAGCGGAACTAGCAAGTCTATCTTTGAACTGTATCCCGACATACAGTTTTATGACTACACAAAGGTCCCAAAGAGGGAGATACCTGATAACTACCACCTTACATTCTCGTTAGCGGAGGATAACGACAGAAGCGCAATGGAAGAGGTGTGGGAGCGCAAGAGAAACCTGTCAGTGGTGATGTTACGGAACCGTAGAAAGTTCTACGGATTGTCTTGTATTGATGGAGACAAGAACGATCTGAGGTTCCTAGATCCTTGGCCTAGGATTGTGAGACTGACAGCCAAGGGGGACATGAAGAATGACACGGGAGGATTTGTACGATGAGGGCTTACGAGATCGATGTCTTAAAGGAAGTGACATGGATTACAACCGTAGTTGTACATGTGCCAGATGCAGAAAATAAAGACTATGCCCTTCTTCAGGCTGAATCACTCGTGAAGAATAGCCCCAGAGATTTTACTTGGGATACTATGGGCGAAAACATAATTGCTCTTGATACTGAAACATAACTGACCTGAAAGGAGAATACATGCCACTGGATTACGACCTTGGCAACATTAAGAATTACGGCACAGTGTGTTGGCTACACGACGATGCCGACAACCGAAGACACATGAATCCCGTCACGCATAATCTTATCTTCTCTACCATCCGGGTGGGCATGGGAGAGATCACGAAAGATAATGTTCACGAATTTTTCGTGAGATTGAGCATGATGGAGGGTTTTGACCGTTTAGATAAGACTACATGGGAGGAGGTTACGCAACACATCGGATTGAAGACGAACGTGTTTCCGAAGGAAAGTCCATCCAAGTGGTTCAAGAAGTTTGTCGCTTCAGCAAAACGTGAATACAAACTGGAGGAAGAAATTGGCACTGACAACAGCAAGTAGACAGCTATTTACACGCAGTAATGATGAAGTATTTCATAACTGGAATCACATCCTTACGCATCTTCGACATATAAGCGACAGAAGCGTGGAGGTGGGGCACCATAACATCACTGCCATAGCTGACGAAAATAAGGTGTATGCTCACCTCGACGGTGTAGATGCCGAGTATACTACTGGCATGAATGATTGGTCATTCACTCAGCTTACAAAGCAGACAGGTGTGCGCGGGGCTAAGGGCACACTCAACTCAGTGGAGCCGCAAACTTCTGCGGATGCTATCAATCAGTTACTTCAGAAGACCAAGGGCAACCTGAACAAGGGGGTAGCACTGATCCACCTCCCCGAAATGCAGGACCCAGATATCCCAACTACAAGAGCATTCTACTCCAATCGATACGAGAGAGTGTCGGATCTGGAGGTCTTCAGCCACTTCCACAGTTTGTCCGAACAATTTGGGTACGAACCCGCAGGAGTCTTCGCGGGTAAGCGTGGGGGCCTACCTCCTGTAAATCCCGAAGCCAGTGGACTGTATAGGGGTGATCGTAGCTCCTTTGGATTTGTGTGCAACGAGCAGGGGAAAATAGACATTGATAATTCCTCTCTTTACCACGCAGTGATGTGGGGTAACAGCGAGGTTGGTCGAGAAACTCTGTGGTTTCAAGACGTTTTATACGATTTTATCTGTGGAAACCACATGATCTGGGGTCCCAAGCGTGTGCGTAAGGTTAAGCACAAGCACACTGGGAATGTCAGAGACGTTTTGCGAAAGTCTACAACCATGTTCCAAGAGGTGGACTTGGAGCGTGACGAAAGGAGAGAGGCGGTAGCGACAATCCACAACACTGCCATTCGTACGCAGTTCGCAAACACACGGGAGCTTATCCAGAGCAAGTTGGCTACTCACATGACGAAGAAGGATGCGTCCGGTGTTCTTCCCTTTCTTGATCACCCTTCCGCATATCCGAAGAACCCAACGAGTTATTGGGGCGTGAGCAGCGCGATCACGCTGTACAGTCAGACAAAGGACTTCACTGACGAGCGCCTTGCTTTGGATACTGTCGCAGGTAACATGGTCCAGTCGCTTGCTGAGTAGCACTACTTAATACCTAATAGTACCTTTTGGTTGATAGTAAGTATTATCGAGTGTTACCTAGTAGTTGTCCTGAGTACCAATGAAATGTCGTGATCTTGGGGGAGAGTAGCGATATTTCTTGGTACTCAGGGCGTAACTGGACATTTTCATGCCAACATGAAACAGTGAGGGTATATGGACAAACCTCCAGACCTTGCACCGGAAGTTAGGCCCGGAGAGATGATCACCAAGACCAGACGCAAGCTTGGGCTGACACGAAAGCAACTAGCTGAAGAGTCTGGGACTGATGCACAGACGATACAGAACATTGAGTTAGGTAAAGTTGATCCATGGGAAGTTATGTCAGATTTTCTAGCTGTGTGCAATGTACTTTCACGAAAGGATAATTCATGAAGGCAGATGGAAGAGTCATTATCACCTTAGAACTGGACACGCACGAATTGAATACCCTAGTTGAGTGGGGTGAGAACATAAGGTATGCAGCGACAAACACAGAGGGGGCTGTTTTTGGGGTACGCGAAGAGGAAATTCTCCATGATCTTAACGAACTTAAGTCGGAGTATTGTCTTGGCAAATAAGAAAGTATGGGAGAACGAGGGTCCATCTACACAGATGTGTATATGGATACCACTTAGGCTGAAAGAAAAGCTTAAGGCAAAGGCTGAGAGATCTAACACATCTGTCAGTCAAGAGATAGTAAAACTAATCATGAAGGTTGAGAAGTACCTATGAAGACCACATGTTACTGAGTAGTACCCATACAACCTACCATACACCACGCGCCTGTCGTAAATGGCATTATAAACAGGAGGTTACGAATTGTTTGTGTGGAGGTGGACATACAACCCGCCATACAACTCGCCAAAAAGGGGAGCCGCAAGAATCTCGCAACGCACTACAAAAACAGGAGGTTAGACCAAAACCAGTTACTACTACAAAATCTCGTTTCACCTATATGTTTTAGATTCTAAACACGTTAACTGATATATCAACATGGAATAAGGTGTTGACAGAACCATGATCTATAGGTATTTTAGACAGTGCCTACCAACCTCCCAATCTGGAGCACTACCTGTGGAACCCAAGACTTTCGATGTCTACAGTACGGTCACTTCTGTTCAAAAAGTAGAGAGATGGATACAGACAAGTGGCACAAATATCTCCTTCTCCTCCACGGAAGAAGATCGCGTCACTGCTACTGTGTCATACCCACACAAGGTTATGAATGGTAGGAAGTCCGTAAGCATACAGGGGACCGGAGAAACAGAATCTCATGCACTGTTAAATCTTTTTTACAAGCTACGGGACCATACCGTTTCAACCCCAAGAGGTGATTGGAATACACCATGGATATAGAACTTGTAAAAGGTGATGATATCAAAAGAGCCTGTTGGCAATGGGCTTGCTTGGCAGGTAAGGTTCCAGAAAAGGTACTTGAAGATCAAGGTAGCTACACAGGGGTTCTCATTGTAAATTCTCCTGCGGTAAATGGAAATAGCAATGGAACACTAGATGATGTACGCTTCGTCATAAGAAAAAAAGACGTTTAAATTCCCGTTCACGCCATAAAAGAGAGGATCTGTCATGGCATACAAGGGAGAGAGAAGTGAGTCCAGTTTTCAACCGCATCCTGAAGGAAGATTTAATGGAGTTATTTACAGCTTCAGGGACTTTGGGGAAAAGGAAAACCAATTTGGCAATGTCGAGCGAAGGTGCTACTTTGGAATCGAATCTTTTGACGAATTTCAGGAAGACGGTAGGCCATATGCGGGGTTCGTGTTCTTCAACATGAAGTGGGGAAACCCTGAAGCTACTGGGAAGATGCGCCCCATCATGCAACAGCTTCGCGAAGTCCTTCTTGATCGCAAGATAACGGATGAGAAGGAATGGTATAGCTTCGACGAAAATGATTACATGGGCATACGTGTCCGCTATCGTGTGACACACAACGAATCACAGAATGGCAAGACATACGCCAAGACAGAACTGCTTGAGCGCCTAGACGATCAAGACACTGGCGAACAATACAACGAAACAACGATTACCAAGGATGATGAAGTCAAGAGTGATAAGGAAGATCTCCCCTTCTAGCGCAAATATTTGTGGATCTGGTCTGCTTAGTTCTTCATTCTAAGCTTTTCACGATCTGCTCGTGGGGGGTGCCTTCGGGAGGGAGGCATCCCCCACTCTAGTAATAGCACACTAATATGGATTTCAAATGTCTAGAGATACTGTCAGCGAAAAAGATAGAATGGTTGCAAGCGAATTCCTCTTCGATCTGATGTCGAGATACCCCCCACTAACCAAAAAGAAACAAAAAGAAATCGCACAACACCTTCCTAAAAAGTGGGCTAGAGAAAAGCTCATAAACCACAACATTCGTTTCGTTCATAAGATTGCAATGGAGTACTGCACCTTTAACATGCATATGGATGACAAGATCATGGCAGGAATTGAGGGCCTGATCGACGGGATAGACAGGTTTGATAAGGAAGCAGAGAATGGAGTCCTTACATATTGTCAATTCTGGATACGTCAACGCATCCAACACTGGTCTAGGGTGAGTCACATAATAAAAATACCACATAATGTACTGAAGGATAAAAAAGATGCCTTATCTGTATCCGACGAAGGAGACGATGAAAAAATACTAGATCATACAGACCTAACCCCGAGCCGCCTTGAAAAAGTACGGCATGTTCAGAGCCTAAGAAGAGTAGGTGATTCGGAATTTTGGGAGACTGATCTTGGGAAAACAGCAAAGAGCGGAAGTGAGCCAGATATTATCCAGAACTTGCCAGACAATAATTCACCAAGCCAATTTGATGAAATCGAAACTGATAACAGAAAGAAAGTTGTTGGAACCGTCCTCGATTCTCTACGACCCAGAGAAAGAAGAGTTGTGGAGATGTACTTCTGGGAAGACAAAACACTCTCTGACATAGGCGAGGAATTAGGATTTACCAGAGAACGCGCAAGGCAAATAAAAGAAGAGGCATATATACGTATGCGAGACAAATTAAAATATCTGGTTAGCTGAACTTTCGTGCAAAGGGGAGACACGACAAGTTGTCTCAATCTGAAAATTTCAGAATGGGATAACGTAAAGTAGCAGCAAGCCAGATAGGGCAGGGGGGATGCCATCACTCCGAAAGGATAGTGATGTCTAGGGGGACCCCCCTGCCCGTATTAAATTAAAGGAGTAATACGATGCCGCTAATCTCCATCGAAGATGCACAGTATAAATATGAAAGAGCGTGGACGCTTTTACAGGAAATGCAACTGCATCGTATTGCACTTGGGTTGGCATTGATAGACATAGAGGATTACGATGCATGGAAGCCTTTAGGATTCTCGTCATTCCAATCCCTATGTTCAGCCCCACCCCAGTCCGGGGGATTCGGTCTTGGAGAACGGACTCGCCAGACTACAATTCAGATAGCCAGAAGGTATGTGCTTGAGCTTGGGGTTAACAGCCGTAACCTTGTAGACATTCCATATTCAAACCTAGCCCTAGTAGTATCAATTGCCACGCCAGAGAACATTGAGGAAGTTCTTTCAGATGCCAGATGCTTGGCCAATAGAGATTTGGCATTAAACAAGAAACGTGGAAAATACGGTGGAGTAGAAGAACCATTCGATGCCGAATCAGAACCTGACTATATAAAAGGAGATGTTACATGTCCGCATTGCGGGGAAAAATTTATTCCGATTCAGTAGAGTATGAGTTCATGACCCCGGATCAGTTAACAGTAGAAAACGACAGGTTAAAAAGAATCATCGACAGGCTCCCCTCTGGACCAGAAAAGGACGAGATGCGAAGCAAGCGAGAAGATGTCGTGAGAGAAAGATGGTCAAAAATAAAAAATATAAATCCGAAGATTAGAGATTATGTAATTCTTGCAAATAAAATTCTTGATAATTTCTTCAAACTCAACCCACAAAAAAGAGTGAAACGATAAAAGCAAATGTAGGTTGGGATTATGGAGACGATAGCAGAGTTGGAGAGGATTGTGCGGGAAAGTAATCCTACGGTGCGCGATGTGGAGATTGAGGAGGGTGGGATACACATATGCGATGGTCGATTGTATGTTCCGTGGCATGGTATTGAGGATGGTAAGGTTGTTTATTCGTATATGTCAAAGGTAGTTTGATGGCTGTTGTGGGAAAGTATAAAGAAAGAGAACACCTACGCCTTGTTGCGGAGCTTGGTTGTATCGTCTGCCGCATTCACTTGGGGGAGATGGATGTTCCAGCAGAGATACACCATCTCCGCACGGGCGTAGGCATGGGTCAACGCAGTTCACATTACAGGACGATACCATTATGTATGCATCATCACAGACATGGGACAAAAGCGATACACGGTATTGGGACAAAAGCTTGGCAAAGCATATTTGGATCGGAAGAAGATTTGCTGAAAGAGGTGATGTCGCTTATACAAGGTGCTTGATATGTGATGTCAAGACAATATGTGCAAGGACTGTTGAAGGATTTCTTTGTATGGGTAAATGTTTTGACAGAGTAGGTGATATGCGCTGTACTGTTAGAGAACTGAATTGCTATGGATCTGAGTGTTACTGCTGTGATAGCGCTGAGAGGAAAGAACAGAAATCAAAAGATCAGGGTAGGCTAGGAAGATACACTCCCACTGAGGGTAAGTATGAGTCCTACACAGAGAACCTTGGGATGGCTAAAGAAGAATGAGATACCAGCGGGGATTGTTGAGAGGTGGATAGGCCCCGCCAAAAGGCGTGTAGATCTTTTCGGGTTTATTGATCTAGTTGCTATATATCCAGATTCAATTGTTGGGATACAAGTGACATCTGGATCGCACCATGCAGACCATAAACGAAAGATACTTGATAGCCCACAAGCACCCATGTGGTTGCATCAAGGCCGCATAGAGCTTTGGAGTTGGAGCAAGAAAAAAGTAAAGCGAGGTGGAAAAGCAGTGCGTTGGATTCCCAGAATCGAGAATATAACATTAGAAAGCTTTGAAAGGGATGGAGAAATAAGTGAGGGGTCTAATTGCAATTGTGGCAGTCTTTCTGATAGCGTCATGGATACAAGAAAAAATGAGTGACTTATAATGGACTGGATAAAAAAATGGACGAAGGAGCAAGATAGCTTACTATGGGATATGCCACCCAGTTACTACAAAATGTGGAACTTCCTTTTATATAATTGTGCTGAAGGCAAATACACAGGATCTCTTAACGATATAACGAAAGGTATTAGCTGGACAGAAAATGGCAAGAAAAGACCAACCCGCGCAACAGTTCAGACAATGCTAAAATGGTTTGTTAATCAAAAGATGGTTGAATCAGACATTGATGAGCGCATACGAACACTAAAGATTAAGAACTGGTCCAAGTATCAAGGCGGGAAAGGCAAGGCCCCCAAGGTCCCTGAAAAAACTAAATCCAAAGGTCCAGATCCAACCATAAGTTTTATTCTCAACTATTACAAAAAGAACATTTATTCTGATGGTGCTGATGGAAAAGTTCGATATTATATCCACGCCAAAAATAGAAAGTGGGGAAAGGATACAATTATAGAAGCACTAGATGAATTCAAACTTAGATGCAAATCAAACTCATCATACGAAGAAAGGATGAGATATAAAGGACCCGAGTTCTGGTTCCGATATACCTGCGATGAAATGGTAGCTCTATCCAAGAGAAGAAAGGATACATCTGACGATGCCATACCAAGGATTTCAAGAGGACAGAAGTCCACCGCATAGCAAGGAAGTGGAGAAGGCGGTATTGGGTTCGTGTCTTCAATTCGGAAATGAGGTAGTTGCAGATGTCCTCAGTCACCTTGGTCCAGAAATGTTTTACTATGAAACCCATTCCAAGCTATTTCAAGCCATACTGGGAGTAAAAGAGAAAGGACAGGAAGTTGACCAAGTCACAGTTTTTGAAGAACTTAATCGTGCTGGGGATCTTGAGTTTGTTGGGGCGCATACTGTGGCGACCTATGCTGGAGAGATTGCCACAGCGAGTAATACAATTTATTTGTGTGGGATCGTCAGGGGGGATTGGGAGCGAAGACAAGTACTCCATGCCATACGAGTGGCCGAGCCACGTATCCATGATAGATCAATACCGCTCCAAGAAACTATAGATCCTATACGAAGCGGTGTAGAAGTTCAAGTATCTTCAAGCTGTCAACACGTATCTGATATAACAGGATCTGTCATAGATGAGATAGAAGCAGCATGGCAGGGCAAAGCCAAAGTAGGGATAAAGTCACAGATAGATACGATCAACGCAACAACAGGTGGATGGTTTCCGGGGGAATTCTATGTGATAGCGGCACGACCTTCCGTGGGAAAAACAGCCTTAGCTATACTAGAATCTCAGTATGCAAAAGTTCCCTGTTGGTTTGTCTCCGTTGAAATGACAAAGCGTCTTATAATGCAGAGACTCTTGTCAAATCATACTGGAATTTCAACTACAGATATGAGGGAAGGAAATCTAACCCAACAAGATTACACACGACTGCAAGATGCAGAAAAAAGAATAAACGATTTTCCACTATACATTGAGGATCAACTTAAGGATGTCGAGCGCCTCAAAGATGAGGCATATAGAATGTACGAAACCAAAAATGTAAGACTAGTTGTATTTGATTACATTCAATTACTAACAACAGCATCTAAAGAACAAAGCAGGGACAGAGAGATAGCAAAAATAAGCGACACGCTAAAGTCTATAGCAAAAGAATTAGACATTCCTGTTATAGCTCTATCACAGCTTTCACGTTCTGTTGAACAGAGAGGTGATAAACCTGTTCTCTCTGATCTGAGAGATTCTGGTACTCTAGAACAAGATGCAGATGCTGTAATATTTTTACATCGCAACAATAACTTCTCCAAAATAGTAAATATTAGAATATCTAAAAACAGAAACGGCCCTCTAGGTCAACAGGACTACAAATTCGATGGACTCAGAGGAACCTTTGTGGAGATCCAAGAGGATGAAGAATAAAGACTGGGCAGTTATAACTTGGGGGGATGTATGGATGGCTTTAGATATTTATCTCAGGGAGAAATATCCCGATAAAGAATTTGAAACAGTATCTTTACCCAGAAAAAAATCCCCCGGATATGTATTGTTTAAACCACTAGAAGTGGAAGAACCAAATGAGAAAGAAATTTAAATCCAGACTTTGGTGCAGGATTTTTTGAGCCTTGATAGCTACATTAAAAGTATCAAGGCTGGCCCTAGCCCCTTAACGAAAAAGGAAGAAAGAGAGGCCAGTCCTGAAAAACTTGCACAACATAGCATGAGACTGGCTCTTAGTATATCTGCAAGGTATTTCACAGGGCGAGAAGAGTATGACTTAGATCTACTATCCACGGCTATAAACGCTCTCGTCAGACAAGCACAAACATTTGATTCGCAAAAAGGTAGATTTTCTACCGTTGCTACACATGCCATACGAAGATCTATAGGTATCTATAGAAAAAAAGAAGCACAGCCCTTTATAGGATACAGTAAAAAGGATCACATAAAATATGGCTATAGCCTAATCCCCTATGAAGAAGAGTTCTCAGGGTCCCAAGAAGCCACACAGCTTAACGATCTGTGTGAGGGTGATGTGGAAACCCGAATACGAAAGTCACTCATTATATTACCATCAAGGCAACGAAGAGCTATAATCCATAGATATTTAATCGGAAGAAATACTGAGGATTTGGCAAAGAGTATGGGGCTAACAAGAGATCAGTTAGACAGGATGTGTCGGAGTGCTATTCAAAAACTCAAAGAGGTTGCGGATGCACAATAAAAAGGAGAAAGAGTGTACGTGTCTAAACATGCAGTAGATAGATATAGAAATAGATTTAAGCCAGATGCAGAATGGAGTTCAGTAATAACACAACTAAAAGGAATCGCAAACGCTTGCGTCTACGAAGAAACACCAGAAGGATTTGAAGTGGGCTATGTTGGAGATATGAAATTAGTAAAACAAGGAGATACTCTTATTACAATAATAGAAAAGAAACAGGGAATAACTACTGCCCCCTAGTCCATCCATCTCTCCAAAGGAACAAAGCTATATCTCGTGCTGTTTCCTCTACGGAATGCTCATCTGCATCAGGAAGACACGCATGGAGTGCCTCATGAACGAGGACCTCCATGCGTTTTTTGTTACCCAAAGACTTCTTGATCCACAATCTCTTACCCGTCTTGTGTCTCCAGTCGCAATAACCATCTCGCTTTATTCTGTTGGATTCTACGATTCTATATCTCGCCCCGCGAAAGACATGGGTTTTCATTTAGAAGTTCTCTCTAGTCCACCTCAAAAATCTTAAATTATCTTCAAGTGTAGTTCCATTTGGAACAATACATCTCCCATCAGGATAATAAATAACCGTTGCCGTATATTCTGTATGGTGAGGCGTTTGTCCAATACGAATAGCGAAATCATCAGACTTCTTATAAGTACCTATATTACAAGCATAACAAACTCTGCGAAGTAACTGCTGGTAATATGGCCTGATAATTGTCGGCTTATGAAAATGTCCATGTGCTCCAAAATCAAATCCTTCGTAAAGCTTGCCATCTCTTTCAATGGCGTGTGTTTCATTCCACTGACTATTCCCCTTGAACTGATGACGGCATTTCCATTTCCAAGACCCCTCGCCTAGCTTAAGAGTAAACATCACCTGATCTGTCCCATACAACAGATTCATTCCTCGACACATGTCCTGAACATAATCAACGTGTGCTAAATACTTGGTGCGATTATCATGATTTCCTGAAACTACAACCGGAAGCTTACCTGACAACTGTTCTAGCCACCATCGTATTCCAGATTTTTCTTGCAGGATGCTAACTTCCTGTTCAGCAGCAATACCACCCAGCTTCCCTACCCAATTGTCACCAAGATCTCCAAGACAAAAAGCATATGCTCCTTCCTCGTCACGCACCATATTAGTGTCGCGAACAAGTGCCCTGTAATCTACATGTGCATTCCCCCAGTGAATATCAGAAAACAATGTGACTGATATTGGCTTATCTCCAGAAAGATTAACTATCTGATTTTGTTCTTTTTCTAGCAGCTTATCATGTTTATTCTGACGATCTAAAAGATAATCTATTGTAGCTTCTCCATCTTCATCATAATCATCTGGAGTTTTTCCATGGATCTCATAGCCGTCATTTTTGATTTTTTCTAAATATCTTCGTACCGTTCTCGCAGGTATCCCTGTTCTTAATGAAATAGATGAAGATGTTATCAAGCCGTCATCTAAAGCATTACAAATCTTCTCAAGGCGATCTTGAGTCTCCACAGACTATCTCCTAGTAAAACGGGGGCCAAAGCCCCCGATATTACTCATCCTCTGTGCGGCGATTTTTCAACCATTGCCGTTTATACTCTGACTGTAAATTCTTTTTAATAGCACGCAACTTGTCTCGACGCTTCCTTCCCTTCATATCTGCTGCCTGAAAAATATCATTTTGCAAAAACTTAATTCCCAAAAACTCCGAAGCTAGTTGACTAGCTCCCTTACCCTTTTGTATGGCCCCTTTCATCCTATAATACTTCCCAAGCGTAGGAACCATACCCTCTAAAGCTTGCTGATGCTTTGCTCTTAATCGAAAATCAAATCCGGGGAAGAGATTTACTTCAGCATCTTCACCCTCAAAAGCTTCTGTCGGCCTATCCAAGAAGAAACTATGTCCACGTTCCTGACCTATGATCGTCTCAAAAGGTGTTTTAATAACAGGCGTTAGGGAACTTAATAGCTCAGTCGCTGTCATTCCCAGATCCTGAAAGGGTAGATCGGGCTTCAAATAAACAGGCTGAAGTCCTGTAATTTCTTCTGGGCGCTCATCAATAGCTCCCAAAGAATACAACAACTTAGAAATAGCAGTATTGGCATCTTTAATTACATGATCTACATATTTTGGCATTCTAATAGCCGTTGACTCACTAAAGTAATCAGGAACATCATAATGATTCACATCAGCACTGAGATTATTTATAGCAGTAATACCTTTGGGGACATATGAAAACCTTTCGGGATTTACTACTAGCTGCTCTAGCATCAGTGGCACATTTTTTCGCATCCACGTATAGAAAGGTATCAGCCTTCTCATATATCGACGCTCAATATCAGTAAGATCACCATAGTCAAAGAGGAATTGGTGAACAGATCTTGCCGCTTCTTCGGGGGTTTCCCCCTTGCGAAGTAAGTGCATGAAGTGAACAATCTTAGAATTGTTTTCCATCGCAGACCCAAGCTTGCGGTTAAACTGAAGAAGCTTCCCACCGGAACCAGCCCACCGCGACAAACGCTCCATTAGCCTAACACCATCTTCAGCTTCATCAACAATATCAACTATGGGATGATCAATATTCTTCATTGCTTGTCGCAGAGGATCTCCCTTTGGCCCTGCGTGAGCCGCCAGTGTATTTATGAGATCTTCTTCTACATCAAAAAGACCTATATCTCTTTGGAATCCACTGGAAGATCGAACATTATATTGATCAGCAAGCTTCAAAATTGATCCACCACTATAAACTGTATCTCCAACCTTAATGGAAATGTCTTCTCCCCTTCCCGACTGAAGACGCAAAGCTTCAGCATAACGCTTTGGGTTAGGAGCTACTCCTGCAAGCCAGTTAGAAAATACATTACTTTGAAAGTTTCTAGACAGAAAACCCGGACTAAAAACGGCATATCCCTTCCACATAGAAAGAATCTTATCATACCCAGTAAGCCATTCTTTCACCCACTTTTTACCCACTTCCTGTGAACCACCACCCAGTAGGGTATTGGTATTCTTTAGATGTTCAACCATATCTTTGGGCATAATAAAACCGGGAGCATGATCGATATTACGAACCTCTGTGCTTGGAGAATAGTATTTTATACCACCCTCTCCATCGAAGTTCTTTGTGGCAACATTGCCCTCTTTGCCTTTTTTTGAAACCTTAAAGATCTGATCTTCAGCTTTTGTCTTAACAATAAATCTTGATCCATCACGGATGGTATGCAAAGGAACCGCTTCGCCAACCGCCTTTCCACTCCTTACTCTATAAACTGGAGCATTGGCATCCATACCACGAGATCTACCCAGTTTCTTGCCAGTAACTTTTTGAACAATAGCGGCATTAGCGGCATCTGACTTTTCGTCAAAAACCCTTCTGATCTCTCCAGTTTTGGTATCTCTAAAAAGTCCTCCACCCTTTTTAATCTTTCCTGCCTCGCCTAATATGCCATCAACTATAGGTGCTCCCTCGGAAAAATAGACATCATATCCACTTTCATCTAGGATTTTCCTAAGTTGCTCTCTTTGGCTGATAAGATTGTCGGCCTCATCACCAAATACCTTTTTAATTCTATTTACTTTCCATTTATCTGTATCCCAAATTTTTAGAACATTACCATTATCTCTAGCAAACTTGACAATATGTGGATCACTTAATACGGCATCCTGAAATCTCTTTGTTGCCGCTGAACGTATAACGTCATAAGAATTTTTAGCGACAATATTTACTATATCAAGTTCTGGAGTGGCATTCAAAACTCTCTGTTCAAGATTTTGGAAGAGATTCATGACATTCTTCGTTCCTTCTGCATCCAAAAGATTGTCAGGAATAACAGCATCAACATGGGCACGATCAGCTTTATTAATTCCGATTTTTTCTCTTAGCTCATTAGCTAACTTACGCGAAGCAGGAGACGCGGCATCATAAGAACTTTTCATTACAGACGAAGAAAAGATACCATGAGACATTTCTTCTTCTTTTCTCAGGAGCTTGAAGTAATCGCTAAGTACATTGAGCTTCTGCTCTATAAAAGGTGCCCTCTCTGGAGAACTAGCTTTAATAATATCAACAAGCTCGTCAGGATATCCCTCTGACGTAAACATGCCAACCATTCTTCGCTCAAATTGCGTCATGTCAGAAAACAAACGAGTCATAAAATCTTTTATATTTACACCCTGATCAAGGCTCTCATGGAAGCCGCGAACTATACCCGATTTTTCTGAAAAACCCATTTTATCTACAAAAGCTTCTGGGGTTTTTTCTACTATCTCCTTCATTCCAGACATAAGGGTAGCAGAACCAAGGTGCTGTTCCAGATCTCGCTTTGACATAGCGGTAAGAAAATGTCCTATAGCCTCTTGCATTTCGGGATCGGCTTGTCGAATAGCCTGTTCCCAACGAAACTTATTAGAAAATGTCTGTCCCAAAAGGTGTGGGATATTCAGAATTTTATTTTCTTTGGATTTCCAGAAGTTAGTAACTTGTCGCTGTCCCCATTTACTGCCCAGAGCTTTTTTACCTCCTGCTCCCATGGCGGCAAAGACATTAACAAATGGAGCCACGGTCCTAGCACCTTTGGAGAGAACTCTAAGACTCGGAACAAAACCGAATGACATATATGTTGTAGGATCAAGAGCAATGTCGAGAACAAATCCTAAAGCGGCAGTTCCCGCATCATCACCACTCCTGCCTGTAGCATCTCTTAAGACATGAGAAAAGGTTTCCCTCTTAGGATCTTTCCCGAAAAACTGTCCGATTTCTTCATCAGTAAAGAAATCAAAGATATCGGAACTTGCTGCAAGCTCAGAACCAAACCTTCTTAATACATCAAAATGTGTTCCCCCCTCCTGCCTCTCACGAACTCCCCCGGCAATGGCAAAGTTGGCCGCTTGAAGCCCATCAAAGACTCGTGCAATACGACCCTTTGATTCTTTATTTAATTCGTGATCAAGAGCTTCCAGTTCTTGTCTCTGGCCCATTCGTGCAAGATCTCTAGTTGTGTTTCTAATCTCTGACTGCGTTCTTCTAAGATTTGTAACACGACTTTGAGTTGCACTGGGACTAAAATAATTTTCTGTGTCAAGCTCCGGTTCTTCTATTGTTGGGGATAAAGCATTAATCAATAGATCGGTATCAAGTAAAATATCTCTCATTTTTTGATCAAAAGGATTTGCCATCTTATTCTCCAAGAATCTTGTCAAATATTGTATCGATCAACTCTGACCCAGCGTATCCAAACAAAACAGACCGTGGAATATTATTCACAAGATCTCTGACCCTTTTTACTTCCTTGGCACGATCTTCGGTTTCCTTTAAGCGCCTTGAAGATGAAGCTGTTCGTTTTTTACGAGCGTCTTCTCTGGCGTTCTGAACCTTCCAGAATTTTCTTAAACTATCAGCACGTCTCTTTTTGTATTCATCCGAATAAGACTCCTCATGACTTTTTTCGAGAGAACTAAGATTCTTATCGTCGGAACTTAGAGGAGAATCAAAATCCTCTGGTTCAAGTTCGACCAATGGATCAGGTGAGCCAGTATCAGGTTGATCATTCCCCTCAACAGACGGGAAGATCTCAGGACGTATAAGATCTGGCTTCATTCCAGTCTCTGGCATTGAAGGAACTTCTTGTGGTTTGTCATCAGCAATCTGCTGAGGAAGGCCGGGACGTATAAGATCTGGCCTCATTTCAACCTCAGACATTTGTGGAACATCAGGCTGATCCTCTGGAAAAACTACATCCCTACCCTCTTCCGGTCGTTTAAGAAACGGAAGTTCTTTCTGTTTACTATAAAATAAACGTACCTGTTCGTTTGCAGCATTTACAAGACTGTCGAGTTTGTTAAACCTATCTGACACTTTTTTGTTTGCAATCGCAACAAGACTATCGAGTTTATTTTCTTCCATTTTATTCCGAATCTTTAACCCCCAGAGACAGAGACGGCTTTTTTAACGGGATCATACACTAATGAACCTTTAAGAATCTGATTTTTCACTTCGTCAGGAAAAGTCTCCCAAAGTTCTTCGGGAATATTGGGAGGTCTGGAGGATAATTTCCCTTGTGCCCCCTCGTTCAAACCCTTTTCTTGCCTTTGATGATTTCCGGGAGCCATGCGCCCCCTCGTTCCAAACCTTCGCATGCCATTCGATGATCCCGTTTTTTGATGGAGTAAAGACATATCACTTATATTAGAAGCAGTATTATTAGAAGCAGTATTAGAAACAGAAGGATTGACTGTATTAGTGATCTGATCATCTAAAGCATTACTATTACGAGAGAAAGATGGAGTTATACCAAATAAATCCATTTTCTTATAAAGAGCTTCCATTAGCTCTTTTGGAATTTTAATAGATTCCTCACTACTCCTAATACGATTAAGAGCCAGAACTGATTCTATATACTTAAGTTGGTCAATATTTTCTTGATCATCTGCATCGTTACCACTAGGAGTAAATTCCGGATTAGTTACTAAATTCTCTAATTTACTCAGTTGAATATCGTCCAGTTCACCATCTGTGGGGAATTGATGTTTTAGTAAACCAAGGACATCTTTCGTTTGTACACCGAAAGCCTCGTGTACTCCCCGTACAGCCTTAACGTATGCTTCATAGTCCATATCATTTGTATGCGGGTTGATAAAATCTCTAGGGTTAATCGCCTTCGACAGCTGAGTAAACGCTTTAAAATTATTCCCATCGATAATCAAATTGGCCATATCCTTATGGCTAATGCCTGTTATTCCCATTTTTCCAAAGAAGTCCTCAAAAGCATCTTCTATAAGATCTCGATTCGCTGCTGTACCATCATCTTTAACCATTAAAAGTACAGACTGAATACCTTTTATCGCATGTCGCTTGTCATTGTTTCTAGCAAGCGACAGTAAATTCGACTTTTCCCTTTTAGAAAGACCACCTGTGCTACTTTCATCTTCCGTTCCAAGAAGGGCCTCAAAATGTGAATGAGCACCTCCCGTAAAGTCGTGTTCTTTAAGATCTTCCACATATTGTAAATATTTAGACCGACCATCTTTTTTATTTATCCTATCCATACCTTGTCGGGAAGATTCAACTATAGCCTGTAGATAAAATTTATCAGCCTCAGTGCTATAGTTTTTAAAATCTTTTCCTAGAAGGCGTGTCGCTAGTTTAAGTCTATGCAAATAGACTGGATAACTATTCTCGACACTTGCTGATCTAAGATCGTTAATAGTCTCGTCAAAATCATTTCTATTCGCAGAGATTTTGATTTGATCGTAAATAGGTTTCTCAATCAGCTTCTCAGCCATTGATTGATAATGCGAGAGAGCGGGGTTTTTATTTATATGTCCCATTAATGCTTCATGTGCGATTTTAGCCCTTTCTTCACTTTTACCCTCCTTAATAAATTTATTAAATCTATCCAGTAAAGCATAAAAGCGCGTTACACTTTTATATTCATGATCCTTCGTTAACCTAAGCTCTGATGCGGCAACTCGCCTTTCTTCTAAGGCGAGCCTAGCTTTTTCTGCTGCAAGTGTGTCTAGACGTTCCTGAGAATCTCCTATCCCCTTAGAAAATCCTGCCCCCAAAGCTATTCCTGCTTGTGCTCCAGCACCAAAGCCCTTATTTCCTAAATGACCTATGGCACCACCAAGCATAGTTGTAACAAGAGGTGCAATGCTCCTGATATTTAAGCTACCATCTGGATGCCTAAACAGTGATTTCCCAACCCTAGAAAGCATTCCCGGCCCCGACTGTGGAGTAACCCTTTGAATTTCAGGATTTTGGGAAGCACCCTGTTGATTTTGGGGAGCACCCTGTTGTTGCATAAATGGTATCATAGGAGTTATGGGACCCCTAGGCAGTCTATTTGGCGGCATACCTACTGTTTGAGCCATGTCTATCCTCAATCGTTTTTTATGAAACGGTTCTACTTATCATCTTCCAAAATTAGTCCCCGAAACGGCAGTCCCGACGCTTTGACCGAGCATAAGCATTTTGTCAAAGAATGATGTATCCGGTGGGGGAGTACTGCCACTAAAGCTAACATTTGTCGAGGCAGGGGCGCGATCAGCCATAAGAAGAGATACTAACGAAAACATTTTATTATCATCGATCTTAGATACTGACTCATTCGGTTTTATAAGCCCCATAGTTGTAGCCAAACCCTGAAGAGTTGTTTTCATGGCCTTTTCAACGCGTGTTATATTTTGCATGGCTATTTGATGTTCGGCACTTTCAATCAGGTCACCATTAGCATCTTTAAGTAGTATCATACCAGATTCGGGGTCACTCTCATATAGATATCCAGAAAAGGCTGAATTAAACTGGGCCATTGCATCATCGATCTGTTGTTTCTGAATTGTAAAAGCTTGATTAATCTTTGATTCCTCAATACCCAATGCCCTGCCCTGTATAGCAGCTTCAGTTTCAAATCTGGCATCTTTAAATTCCAGCTCTCTTTGCGCCAGAGTAGAACGACCACGTATCACATCTTCTTCAGGACCACCAGCCATATCACTAAATATATCATTATCATTAGAGTCAATAATCCCATCATCATTAAAATCCAAATCTCTTCGATAGGAAGGATCACCGCGTTGTGCATTTAATGCGTTAGCAAGTTCCCCTCTACTAATACCATCACCGCCAAACATTTCTGCCGCCTGTAATCTCATACCCGCATTAAACTGTGCCATCTGTGCTTCAAGCTGCCTATCTTGCATGACTATCCCATCATCAAACTGACGCTTTGTTTCCAGAAACTGTTCTTCACTTAGGCCCCAACTAGCACTAAATTCTGTAGATTGCTGAAGAAGAGTAGCATCAAATTGCCTAGCCTGTTCACTAAGCTGATAACTCTGCAATCCCAACTCCTGCATAGTTGCATCACGAGCATCCTGTCTTTGACGCTCTGCTAATTCAATCTGACTCTGGGCTTGCTCTGCGGCAATATCCTGTTGCTGCCCAGCAAGAGTACGCTGGTCTGCCTCGCCAGCTTCGCCCTCAAGATCTCCTGTAAGCTGCGCTTCGCCAAGACGCCTCTGTGCTGCTCCAGATGTTTCTACTTCTGCCATCTGCCTTTCCGAAAGTGTCTCAGTCCTTCTTACAAACTCCCCAGTAACAGGATCTTCAAAAATGCCCGCAGCATTCATTTTGTTCGCATTAAGGGTACCATCACCCAGACTATATTCTTTTAATACAGCATCTCTATCCAGTACATCTGAAATTCGTCCCGTTAACTGTCCCTCTGCAAGTCTCCTCTGAGAAGCTCCCGATCTCTCAGATTCTGCTTGTGCATCTAACCGCAAACCATCCT
>VTLG01003988.1_pt1 | contig 55191 bp, 78 predicted proteins | sample 4694571 | NCBI WGS metagenome assembly VTLG01 (sample SAMN12604809, study PRJNA352737) | marine metagenome | biome: ENVO:00000447; feature: ENVO:00000209|ENVO:00000569|ENVO:01000036; material: ENVO:00002151; isolation source: viral sequences binned using virsorter ... | reverse complement strand
CTGATTGTAGTAATAGGCTTCCATTATTTGCGAACAATCTTGCATAACCACTAGCAGAGGTATCTGTTAATCTTATTGCAGGGTCAGCACCCTCTACATCAAGTTCATCATCAGGACTTGTAGTTCCCAGACCAAGATTTCCTGAACTATCAATAGTTGCTCTTTGACTGCCGCCTGTATGAAATTGTATTGTTTCAGTGCCAAACTCTGCATTAGCATCAGCTTTTAAAACCAAACTACCACTAAGACCTGCTATGGTTGCATCGTAATTATTGTCGGTATCTGTAAAAGTTATTGTTGGAGTAGCTGACGAAATGTGTAAATCTGTAGCAGGACTTGTAGTTCCCAAACCCATCCCTGAGGCATCCAGTCTCATTCGTTCTGCCATACCACTTTCTGCACCTGTAGAAAAAGCTAATCCTGTAGCATTTGAAGCACCTGCATCAACAGCATTTATAGAAGCATTTACTGTTCCAGAACCAACTGCCCAGCCAATATTTCTACCATAATCACCTGTTCCTTGTGGTGCTTCTAATAATATTTGATAGTTAGATGCTGTTGTATTAAGTGTTCCATCTCCTGAATTCTTTAAATCTAATATTGCTCTTGGACTTGTAGTTCCAACACCAAGCTTATTATTAAAGTAAGCACTACCTTCATCTGACATATCAAGGGTAAGTGCTGTTATTGTTGAACCGCCATCATTACCTTTAAAAACTGTATCGCCATCTGATAAAAGAGCATGAATTTCCAAATTAGAGCTATTTCTTTTAAATTTTCCAAAATGTGTTCCATCTTGTGATAAATGAACATCATCACCTGCTGCATCTAAATATATATCTCCTGCAACATCAATCGTAAGATCACCACTAGATAAATCTATTTCATTTCCGTCTATGGTTATATTGTCTACTACTACACCTGCGTTTGCAGTTACAACACCACCTACAGCTAAAGTAGAAGCCATATCTACAGCACCGTCTATATCTACTGCGTCTAGGTTAGTTGTGCCATCTACATCTATATCACCAGATATGTCTAGTGCGGTACCAATAAGAGTTTGTGAAAAAGTGACTTGTCCGTTAGAGGCTATAGTCATAGCGTCTACATCAGAGGCAGATCCAATAGTTTTACCGTCCCCAATAATTAGGTCATCAGTAAGCGTAACTATACCTGTAACTCCTAATGTTCCGCCAATAGTCATGTCATCTGTTACTGTTAGATCGTCTGATATAGTTAAATCATCAACCGTTGTAGTACCACCTAGATTTAAGTTAGTAAAAGCATCTACTATAGCTGCGCCAGAGCCAGCTCCGTCTGAATATACAGCTTTTACATGACCTGCTGGGATCGTGACATTTGCGCCAGAGCCCTGAGAAATAATGATGTTTTGTGATCCTGATGTGCCGTTTTCAATAAACCAAAGTTTAGATACGGTATTTGGGCCAATCGTTATGGTGCAAGCTGAGTCAAGTGTGCCTGTGTATTTTAAATAAATAGATCTGCCCGGATCAGTAGAGCCGTCTGCAATAGTAGTGGTGTGGGTATCTTCGTTAGTAGTTATAGCCTCGGTGCCAAAACTAAACGCCTCAGCAATCAGCTCTAAATTGGTGTTAGTTTCTGTTCCCCAAGTACCGGAAGATTCACCAGTACCTATTTCTTTTAATCTTAAGTCATTTGTATAAGCTGCCATATTAAACTCTTCTCATATTTATGCCGCGTCTCTACCTGCTTTGATATTAGTATAGTTTGGAGTTTGCGTTGTAGCAACCTCTGAGTAGCTAGCAGTTTGAGAGGTGGAGACATCGCTAAAGCTCGGTGACTGCGATGTGCTAACCTCTGCATAGCTTGCAGTTTGCGTGGTGGAGATTTCTGCAAAGCTTGCATTTTGGTCAGTGTCTATCTCTCCGTATACTAAAATAAAGCCAGGATTAGTTGTTATATCAACTCCTGTAATATTTATATCAGCTGCCGCAGTTGGGCTAATTGCGCCAACGCCACTGTTAGATGCTTGGCCTGTAAGCTCAAAGGTAATACCAAAAGTAATAGTTGGTGCGCCTAGTTGCGATGTAGCAACTTGCGAATCAGGTGTTACATTGGCCGCAGCATTGGTGATCACAGATCCGGAGCTTGCGGTCATTACACCAACCGTTGATATAGTTGTATTTGCATCAGCTGTCGGCGCTATAGATCCTACAGCACTGGTGGCTGCTTGACCTGTTGGTATGACGTTGGCTTTGCCGGTAATTGTTAGCGAGCCAGTGCTGCCTGTGGCTGCAACTCCCGTAACTGAAACATCAGCTGCTGCGGTGACGCTTGGAACTCCTAAGTTGGTGGTTGCGGCTGTGCCACTGACTTGCACGATGGCTGCGGCAATGACAGACGGTGATCCAGTCGATGCTGTGATAGATTGACTTGCCGGGGTAACGTTAGCTTTAGCGACTACACTGACTGAGCCAACCGCAGAAGTTATGACGCCGGCAGATGATATTTCTACTGGTAAGGGCGTTCCCCAAGCAGCTTCACCCCAAGACCCTCGACCCCAGCCTGTAAGAGTGGTGTTGCTCATTAGCTTAAGTTATCTCTTACTGCAACTAACAAGATCTTAATATTATTAAGATCTGCGCGCACCGGATCTGTCATAAAATCAAGTGTAAGCATAGAGTCAATCGTAGCTATGGCGCTAATAATTTTTTCTTTATCAGTCATCGTTTCTATCAAAAATATTAATTTGATTTGGGTTGTAGATTTTTGTAAATTTGTGTAAACTAGGGGTGATGGCAAAAGAAACTTTATTTTTTACATGGGAGGACGGTCCTGCGGTTGTCGATCCTGTTGGCATGGGATATGAAGGATACTTCATAGCGCCGGGTAAGTCTGACTGGACACTAGCTATGCCTAGCCAAGTAGCCGACTTTTTGATTGACGGTGAAAAAATGTCTAAGTCTGCATTTGCTGACAAGTTTGGCGTAATCGGTAAAGATTTGCCCGAGCTACCAGCTGAGACATAGCCACCCATAGCAAATTTTTTAACGTCTGGTTTATAAAAACTAGGATCAATTTGTTTTTTAGCAACGCCAAATGTAGCACTCATTTGTTTTTCAAGTTCCTCTCCTCTCCTTAAAATATCAGCATTGATTGCTTGACGCTCTGCTGCATCAGTTGGCATGCCTTTGGGAAATAAAGATCTAAACTCTTCAAAGGCCTTATGATTAGCGTCAGCTGCGCGCCACATAGGTTCAGTAATAGCAGATATTTCACCGACTATAGGCTCGCCTTTAGAGTTGGTAAATTTAATTAGTAGCTTACGATCGACAAAACCTTCAGGTTTCACTAATCTGCCTTTATCAAAAGTTTCAAAATTTTCTTTAATAAGACTAACCAAAGCCTCTTCCTCTGCTGGTGTAGAGACTAGCACTCTTGTTCTTATGGGGTCGGTTAGCTTTGTTACATCACCTTCATACTTATCGACAGATTTTTCGATTGCTCTAGGCACTTGTTTTATTTTGCCAACAGGCACTCCATAGCTATCAAACTTGAGTGTTTTACCGGGCAAGCTGGTTGATAGGTTTAAGCTTGCTGCTAATTCATCTATGCTCTGATTAAACTCAGGTGCGCTACGCACAGCTCGATCAAACATTTTATTGGCATCGCGTATGGTGTTGCCGGAGTATAAATCCTCTTGATGTTTCATAACATCTGCTTTGGTGGTTGGTAAGCTAGCAATACCGCTTTTTAGCGCTTGTTTACCTGGTCTAAATAAATCGCCAATCAGCGGTAAAGCACCAAGGGTTGAGAGTCCGGCGATACCTGCATACATTAGGCCAGGTTTGATATTGCCTGCTCTAAACTCTCCGATTGCATCGCGGCCATATTTACCACCAGCCGCTAAATCAGCTGCCATTCCGGGTGGCGTAAAACCAGCTAATATCTGCGCTGGTAAAGGCACGGTCTCCTCATAGCCTTCAACCAGTCGATCTAAGAGATCTTTGTCAGCTGCTCCACCTTGTTGGAATATGTCAATATTTTGATACATTCCATGATTATAACTGAAACGCTAACTTTTTCTATTCGTGGTGCAGTCCTTGGAACTTACGTTTGAGAATCCTGTGGACCTTGTGATACGGAAAATCCTCATAGCCGGGATGTGAACTTTGGATCTGTTTAGCTATCTTTCTTGCACCTAAGCCTTTTTCGCGTAACGCCCAAATATGTTTGAGCACTGCAAACTCATCAGGAATAGGCACTAACTTCGTTCTGCGTCTACTGCCAGAGTCGTCATACTCTTTGCGATAACCAAACGGCGTTTTACCGCCGATAGAATAGCCTTTCTCTGCATAGACAAGTTTGCCACCGTTAAGTCTTGACATAATCGTTTCTCTTTCAATCTCAGCAAACATGGCCATATTAGTGACCAGTTGTTGGTTGGCGATCCTTGTCATATCCATCTTTGCCTCAAGACCTGTTTTAGCTTTTTCTTTGGGTAAAACCACAGGTATATCATTAAACATATCGCAGAAATACAATGTAATACCAGTCTCCTCAAGTGTAGGAATCATGTTTAGCATTTCGAGAAAAGATCTTGCGAGCCTGTCTAATTTGGTTGCTACTATCACATCGTTGGCGTCCATAACATCGGTCAGCTCTCTAGAACCTGGTCGCTCTAACAAAGGCTTCATGCCACTAATACCAGCGTCGGTAAAGAACTTATCAACTTTCCTGCCGCCGTATTTGTTAGCAACAAACTCCTCAATCGATCTTTTTTGTTCTTCGAGTGAAGAGCCGTCTTTGACCTGTTGCTCAGACGATACTCTGATATAGCCGTAGATATGGTTTACTTGTTTTCTTGGTTCAATCATCTTTTTCTCCTGCAAAAAATTCAACTAAATAATTTTCATCAAACTCATCAAAATCAAGCTCATTAAATTCGTTGTAAGTACCCCAACCTGCTCTTACTCTTGCCAAATCTTTATGTTTTTTACTGATTTTTTTTGCAAATTTAAAGGCTTGATCTTCCGAAATAAAATTGTCAGATATAAGAAATGTGTCGTAATAACCGCCATGTTCCATAAAAACCTTTTCACTAAGTTCTTCATTAAACTTTTCCATCTCACGCTTTTTTGCTCTTGCAAAACTCTCTTGAAATGCGTTAGGACAAAAATATTCAACATAGTAAAGGTATTGATATTTTTCCATTACACTGCCTCCTTATCAATTACCTCAGATTCTAATTCTGTAAAAGTCTTGTAAGACCAACCAAATTTTTTCCTTGATTTTTTTACATTAGATATATTTAACTTATTAGCTAGATTGTAAATATGCGTTCTGTGTTGTTGTTCTTCTAAAGGTCTAATGCACGCCTTGTCCCACTCGCTTCTTTTGATTCTTTTAAAAAGAGAGTTTTCAGATGTTCTATAACGCACCCACTTATATCCAATAGACTTAGTCTCAACAACCCTATAGCCGTTTATGTAAACCCACCATTTATTTTTCATAGTCCCTCCATAAAAAATTTGTTACTCACGATACAATAATAACAAATGAGCAGATATTTGCAACTATTTATAAAATTTAGTATATTGTTTTTTGTAAGTTAATTTTGAGGGAAAATTATTATGAATAAACCAAAACATATCAAAGATACTTTGTATCCGATGTTAATAGAAATTTTTATTCGCTACTTGTCTAGGAAACATGACAAGCCATACAATCAGATAGCTATGTCTGAGATGGCGCCAGAGGATCTTAAGCTGTGGCAAGAGATTGAAGAAATGAATGGCCGCAAGGTTGGAGTGGTTTATAAAGACGATGCGGCGACAAGGGTGGTGCATTAGGCAATGCTTGATTGGTTTTGGAGCTTAATCGATAAATGCGTTGAAAGATCTTTGCAAAACCAGTCTAATAAATTATTTGAGAGGGAGGTAAAGCGCCATGAAGATGAAAGACAATAAAAAAGTTTATGAAGTTTTTATAGAAAAAAATGTTCCAGTGCCATCAAAATATTGGAGTAAATGGGCAAAAATTGTAGATGACATGGAAATTAACGACTCTATAGTTTTACCTAATAGAACAACAGCAGACAGGTTTTGTCAGCATGGTAATAGAAGAGGTATGAAATTTACAGTTAGACAACAAGATAAGGGTTTAAGAATATGGAGGATAAAATGAGTAAACACACATACACAGCAATTTTAGAGATAGAAGTTCCAAAAAAGCTTGGGTGGATTAGAGGAGAAGAAGCAAAAGAATATTTAAAAGAAACAGTAAAAGAGCTTTTGAAAACAAATAATCTTAAATTTAGAAGTTCGTATGACAGAAGATAAAGACGAGATTGCTAGACAAGTAGAGAGTATGAAACGAATTTTACGCCTTGTGTGTTCACAACAGATCGAAGAGCTAGAAGATCAACTGCCACAAGTTACCAATCCGCTGGAACGAGAGGATTTACAAAAACGGATCGACACATTGCACGAGATGACGGATGAGGTGAATCGACGCGCTGAGGTTTTGATCCGGGAGTATAATAACAAGACATGAAAGTATTAAGTTTATTTGACGGTATGAGCTGTGGGCGGATCGCGCTAGATCAGCTTGGCATACCTGTAGAGAAGTATTACGCTAGTGAGATTGATAAATACGCTATGCAAGTTAGTGCAGCAAACTATCCAGATATAGAACAAGTTGGCGATATTTGTAATTTAGATCCAAAAGATTACAAAGATGTAGATTTGATCTTAGCAGGCAGTCCGTGTCAGGGTTTCTCATTTGCAGGTAAGCAGCTAGCTTTTGATGATCCTAGATCTGCATTGTTTTTTGAGTTCATACGCTTGCTCAAAGAAATTAAGCCAAAATATTTTTTACTTGAAAATGTAAGAATGAAAAAAGAATTCTTACAAGTTATATCCCAACAAGTATCGGAGTGTTATCCAGAGATACCGTTTGGTATTGAGCCTATTTTTATAAATAGTTCGCTTCTTAGCGCTCAATCCAGACAAAGATATTATTGGACTAATATACCAGGTATCAAGCAACCAGAGGATAGGGGTATAGTGTTGAGAGATATATTGGAAACAGAGCCAAATAATTTTACTAAGATGTCAGATAAGTTTGTTAAAAGAAATGGCGATAGAAATTGCATGATTGACCAAAACAAAGAAAAGGCTAGTAATTTATCTGCTATGGAATATGTTAAGAACGGCAGACAAGGTAATTACCTGGCCTGTGATGATAATGGTAAGCCGGTGCACAAGCCTGTGAAAAAAACAGAGCGCAATCGCAGACATCTCAAACAGTTAGATGAGAAGTCTTTGTGTATGACAGCGACTATGTACAAAGGTGCTGGGAATAATGGTATGACCTTAGTTCCACAGAAACCTATCAAAGTAGGCATGAATGTAGAGGAGGTAAAGGTTAGGAAGCATGAGGTTGATATTTTGTTGTTACAACAAGCGCTTCGTGCTTACAAACAAAATAGTAAAAAAACTAACAAACAAATTGCAGATGAAACAAATATGCCAATCACTAAAGTAGAGCATTGGTTCAGGACTGATAGTAGTTTTGCTATACCAAGTGATGACATATGGTTTAAGCTCAAAGAAGTTCTTGGCTTTACATCAAGCGTGTTCGACAAACAGATCATGGAGTTTGAATACAGGGATGGTGTGTTTGAAAGCACACAAAGAGTTTACAGCGATCAAGGAAAATCACCTACGCTTACTGCATCAAACAAAGAGCAGATTATAGAAACCAAACCAAAACAAGTAGGCAAAATTAAAGATGGCGGTCAAGGCAATCGTATTTACTCACAAGACGGTAAATCATCTACACTGTCGGCTCAATCTGGCGGTACAGCAGGTAATGGCAATACACTTGTGGAAACTAAGCCAAAAAAAGCATACATTTCTAAACAATCAGTTGAAAAGTATGTTGAAGATGTAAACGCAGAGTTTAACGACCCATACAACAAGAAAACTGTTAAAGGAGATAAGTCAACAACGCTTAGAACTAATAGTAGCAATGGTAATATGTGGGTAAATGACAAAGCAATAAAAGAAACTAAGCCAAAACAAGTAGGTGTTGCAGCAGATATTAACGGGCATGATGTGCTAAAACGAGTATATAGTCCAGATGGTAAATCGCCAACGATCAATACCTGTCAAGGTGGTAATAGAGAGCCAAAGTTAGCACAAGAAAATCTTACTTGGAGAAAACTAACACCGTTAGAGTGCGAGAGACTGCAAACAGTCCCGGATAACTATACAAATCATGTATCAAATACTCAGCGCTATAAGATGTTAGGGAACGGCTGGACCGTAGAGGTGATTAAGCATATTTTACAAAATATGGAGGTTGAAAATGATAGCAAAAGCTAAATGTGAAAAATGTGGCAGGACCATTCCTGTCGGTGAGTTGCTAAAGCATAAATGTGAGGGTGAAGTGCCTAAACATTTGCGTGATGTACCAGAGGGTACGGTGTCAACCTTGCGCGTTATGTTTGCGCCACGTTTCTAACGAAACGGCGGGCCTGTAAACCAAGCAACCACTACATAACGATTACCTTTGGTCACTGGTTTGACCTGGTGCGAGATAAATGAGCTAAAAGCCACGATCTCACCTACCTTGGGGCGCGTACAGCTAGGATGGTCGCCGGTTCTAAAACAAAGTTCGCCGCCTTCATACTCTTCATTCAAGCAAAGTGTCATACTTATCTTACGCGTCGCAGCTGTGCCTTCGGGTCCAATGTCAATATGGTAGCCATAGCCGTTACTCGGAGCTTCATAATGGATAATTTGTGCTGTTTCAATGCCAGTAATTTGATAATTAAAGTATTTGTTAGCAGAAACAGCGATTTTATTTAGGATTCTGTAGAGCCGGTCTTGTTTTGCGTCAATATAATGGATCTGCGCATCTCGAATATCAACATTTGCTGTTTCCTGAGCGTTTTTGTGCACTTTTGCTTGCACTGGCTCGCTTTCAACCAAATAATCTAAAAACAGATCTACTTCATCTTGGCTGATCGACAGTCCAGTAACGCCGTGATTGGGTGTTTCAACTCTGTTCGTCTGCATGGTAATTTAAACTTAGCTCTTCACCGTTTTTTATGGCAGCAATAGTGTACAAATGATACACACGATAGTCGTCCCAATCTAATAATTCCATTAAACAGCAGTTTGGGCGCTCAGTGTGATTGAGAAAGCCACCTAAAGGAGTGCGAATATAGCCTTCAATGATTGGCACCTTCAGGTGAGTCATGCCTAAATCAACTTGTGCAGGTATATTTTCTGTTGCAAAGAGTCCCAAGCCTTCGATTTTGCTTGGTTTTACAGTAAGGTTTTCAGGTAACGGTTTGTAATAAAATTTATTAAATTTATATTGCATCGCTAACTTGCAAAGTGTTTGTCATATCTGCGCCAGTTCTTTTTCAACACATCAAGCCAATGCTCCATGTCCATAACACATATTTTGTCGTTCTCGTGCGGCCACTCAAGATTCATAGCATGCAATGGCACGCACACGCGTATCGGTCTGCGGTTGAACTTAAATATAAGCACAGGGATCCTACCATCGCTGGCACTGCAAACTTGGTCCCACCAGGCTTTTTTAAGCCATTCGCCTGCTTTGTAAAATTTACATTCAACCGCATGAAAGGGTATGTCGAGATCGCAAAGATCTTTTTGTTGGTATTGGTCTAGGTTGCGTTTCGTTTGGAAATCAATATTGTTATCGGCAAAAAAGCCGTTAAGGATTTTAGCTACGTCGCGTTCAAATTGTGCGCCTTTGTTTCTAGAATTAATTGGCATGCGTAAGCTCTGCTTCGATATTTTCTGTTGGGTTTACAATCTCTACAAAACCATCTGTTTCTATGACAACTCTAGCTCCACAGGGCAGTATTGGCTTGTCATTGCCACCATATCTAACTGTGACCTCACCAGTTATTTTAAGTTCGTGACAATAAGTGTTGGTTCTTCCTTCTTTTACGGTGATAACAGGATCGTTAGTGCCGTGTTTTTTATTAGCTCGAATTTTATGTTGATTTACATGGATAAATTTTTTAGCCATTGCAAAAGTTTCTCAAAATCTGCATAAAATTGCAAACTAAATTTATAACGAGCCGATGCCTTTTATTTTTTTATATTCTTCAAAAGCGTCTAGTAGATCTTGATAATCTTGTTTGGCTCTTGGTCTTGATGCTATTGGCATGGGATAATCCTCAGGACCGTACAATTGATAGGGAGAGACGCCTGGATTAAGTTCTGCGTAAGTTTTCTCGCCTCCTGAAAAAGATCCAGGTCTGCGTGACGGATTTGCCTCATCGGCCGCTACTTTAGCTAAATAGTTTTTATACGACATGTAAGCGGATTTAGGCTCTCTTCTAAATTTAGGACTACCGCTTTTCATAATATCGCGCATCAAGCCTTTGGGTGTTCTGCCCTCTTCAAAAAGTCTAAACAGACCATAGTTCAAAACTCTTGTTGGATCTTCGCCTTTTTCAATGTCATAAGGACTTGGTCTATATGCAGGTATATCACCTTTAAAATATCTTGCGCCAGCTCTGAATGGAACATCAAATATTTCCGCAGGTTGTATGCCGCTAAGATCTGCTAAAACTTCTTTTTCGTCGCTCGCAGACATAAACTTATAATTTTTCTCAGCGTTAGCGGTGCGTGCTGGTACCTGATCCAATAAAGATGGTATATGCGCCTTAACTCTGTCGATTGGGACTTCATACCTTATAAGTTTTGCTGGTCTTTTTATGGTAAATTCAGGAGTCTCTGGTCCAAGTGACATTGGGTTAAAGCCACCACCTCTTATAAATTCCATTTTTTGTCCTATCGCCAAAGCAGGTGCAACATCTGTTGATAATGATGCTATGCCTTTTTCTGGTAACAGCTCTTGCCCTTCCTTAAGGTTGTAAACTCTAAATAGACTTACCACACCGTCCTCGTTAGGATCAAGCGCGGATTTAGATATTTGTGTTAACTCCGGTCTTTCATTAACAAGATCGATTATGGGATTTTTGTAAGGAGCATCTAAGGATTCTCTTTTTGTGCTTTCAATGCCTGAAAATAGCTGTTCTGTTTCTTTGGGTTTAAGTTTTTTTACTTTCTTAGGTTTTTCCACTTTTTTTGTTAATGGCTCTATGCCTTTTTTGACAACAGCTTTCGCTGGTGCGGCAGCTGCGCCTAGAAAATCAAGTCCGGATAGAGCCACGCCAAGTTTATCGCCTTCGGCTTTAGCTAATTCACCACTGATAAACGGCAAAAATTGAGCTATGCCTTTAAGGGTATCGCGACGCCTTGATGCAGGCGATGGAACCATCGGTCTAGTGAGGTAGTCGATGACTGGTCCCGGTCGATTTATTTGTGGTGGCAAAATACCGCCTACATCTGGAGCAGGATTCAATGCGTTAATGCCGTCGGTTTCCATGTAGTGATTGTAGCTTAGGAAATGTTGATTGGTAAAGTTGAAGGGTAGGAATCATTTTTTCATGTGATTCAGTGTGTCAAACCTAGTTATAACTACAACTGTAAACGCGCTGACCAATATTGGGGTGTAGGGGTCCCTAATATGTCTTTTTCCCTGTAAAAAAGCGGCTCCAAGGGACTCCTGTTACTATTGTGCTCACAATTTGCACTTATTTGCATAAAAGAATACATGTTTGCAATAGGCTGAAAGCCTTGCTACATAAGGCTTTCAAAGGATCTTGCTTTTTTTCTGAGATTTTGGCGTAAAAAAAAGGCGACCGCGATTACGCAGTTATACATCTACTTATCTTTGTGCGAATAGTCGTCAGTATTTGCGCCGAGTAATTGTCCCAATCTCTCCTTGATTTGCTCTCGGCTCATCTTCTCTAAGTTAGCGTTGATGTTGATGTTCTGAGATCTGTTGATAGACAAACCAGCGAGTTGATTCAGCTCTTTAATCGCTGACACGGCCGCATTGTATTGTCCTTTCTCATATGCGCTCTCCATCACCTTCCATAACATCGTGCCTGTCTTTTGTGGTGTGATCGCATACTTCTCTGCTAGCTCATCTTGTTTGATCCGGATAGCTTTCACCACATTCGGATAGTCCTTCCCATTCAACAGCTTGTTCGCGCTTGCGCTCGGAAATTCATAACCAGCTTTTCTGGCAGCCTCGGTCATACCGCACGCACCTTCGGTGTAGTGCCATACAAAGCTGGCCTGCATTTCAGTCAAGCTATACTCGTTTTCCTTATCAAATTGAATCGGTGCTGGTGATTTCTTACTGGTCTTCTTTTTTGGTCTTGGCATGTTTGTCCTTCTTCTTAAATATTCTCTCCCACTCTCTATTATAAACCGTCTGTTTGGTTGGCCGTCTTTTAGAACCCTTACTCATCAGTGTACAGTGTAGAGTGTATAGCACTTCTATTATATATATTATGTAACGCGTAAGAATGTATTCTTATACTTAACCTTATTATAGTATATATATACACTATACCCTTATATATAGGAAACACAGTCATAGCAAGGGATTGCGACAGGGTACAGCTACTTTTACTATACCCTGTGCTATACCCTTTTTCCCCTTGAAATCTCATCGAAAACAGCGATCTACAACAATTACCGCGATACCGACCACAACAATCGAGGCCGCCAACACTGCAAAAAAGGTAACAGCTGCTAGTAAAATAATCTTGATTACCGACTCAATCATCTAAAATTTACTGGAATAATCTGAATAACTATCGTCATCTTCAGCTACGCTGTAATCCAGATCAAAGATCTTTTTGCCGTTTGAGCGGCGCGGCTCGATGCCTCTATCGTGTAACACCCGACTTGCTTCTTTGAAGTCAGGCATCCTTGGCGCCTTAATGCCAAGATCACGCAACAGTTTCGTCATTTGCACCGGCTTCGTATCCTCACTATCAAAGTCCACATGTTCCAAGATCAGGTCCTCGACACTCGACTGCGTACGATACTGCTCGTTGCTGTTTTGCAAGAGCTCACGCTCATCTGGCGTCAAGAACCAATTCTTCTGTCCAGGCACATACATAGTCTCCTTCACTTGGGCCCATAACTGTTGCATGTTGACACCGTGATTAACATTGATATCACGCACTGCTAATACCCAGAATCTTCGATTACCAGAGGTATCTGTGAGAAACTCGCGCGCATTTACTGACGCATAAAACGCCGTCCTCCGCTGATAGGTCGTAAACGCCCGGTCATACGGCAACCTCAGCTCATCCGTCTTCGCCGTCACAAACGCCTTCAGCTGGTCAATGTCCGACTTCTTAAAAGTCGACTCGATTTCGCCTAACTCGACAATCCAATGGCTAACCGCCCGCTTCACGCTGTCTTTATCCGACGGATTCAGCGTTGCACCTTCTAACAGCCACCCTTTATTGTAATCACACAGGCGTTTAAACCATAAGGTTTTTCCGAGTCCTTGAGCGCCCTGCAACACGAGGATCCCTTCGAGCTCAACGCCATTCTTTTCAAAGGCAGCAGCTACGCAAGATATGAGCCATTTTTTAAGCAACATATCGCGCAACTGCGCCGACTCCTCTGTTGTCAGCGAGTCCAAAAAGTCTGGCAGTCTATCGACTCCATCCCACGGCTCGCTCTCTATCCATTCTTTGACTGGGTTGTATTCGCGTGCCAAGACTTTGAGATAGTCGCGCACTTTAGTATGTGGTATGCCCATATTAATACATCGATTTTCAATCTCTATCAGGCTGGCCTCCTCATGCATGTCAGCAATAAAAGTCATGTTCGGTATGTCTATCTCCATCTTTTTCTTGATAACGTTGTAGCGCACATCAACGCCATGCGTCAGCAATACGCCACCGATATTGTCTTTGGTGTTCAAGAAGCGTCCGCTTGCAGATCTGACAAAGTCAAACTCCACCGGGACATCGACACTCTGCATGACCACTTCGCCTTCGACGACAGCAACTTCGTTCTTATGGTCATTATAGTCGCCCTTGCTTTCAGGCATTTGTATCTCAGCATAACCGCCGACTTTCTTAATGTAAGCTGCCGCTTTCTTTGCTTCCTTCTCACCCGTTTGACTATCGTCGTTATCAGCGACAAAGACATGTTTGTGATTAGGAAAGTATTTATACATAACTTCAGCTACCGGACTAAGATTGAACGCATCAAAAGCGACTACTACCGGTTGTGATCTATCTGCATAAATCGACGCTGCGGTCGCATAGCCTTCTGCATAATTAAGGGTATCTGAGCTATTAAAGATCTCTCTGCCGAGCAGAAAAAAGCTTCCGCTTTTTTTAGAACCAGTGAGAAAACGCTTAGAGCCATCGGCAGCAATAAACTGGAGACCAACGATAGTGCCTTGACCATCCTTCATCGGGATCACTAAGTTGTTGTGCGTGTCCTTTTTTAAGCCATACGATAGCACCTGTTTGTTTTCTAGGTATTCATGTTTGACACAATCCTCAGCTCGATCCCAAATGGACTGTGCGCGCTGTGCGGCCTGCGTATATTTTTCAGCTGTTTTGACCTCAGCCTGTCGTCGTAGCTCCTCGATCTCCGCCTTCTGCTCTTTGGTCATGCGATACCTTTTACTATTTTCTGGTTTCCAAGTAGCTGTGGGTTGATCCGTGCTGACTCGATAATCGCCTAGTCTACCGTAGGGGGATGACTGATCGAGCCAAGCCTGATACCAACCCACGAGCTTACGCTGATTGCCGATATTGATGTAGGCCCGACCTATTGAGCCATCGGTAATCAATCCCTTGTTGGGATCGGGTTCATAGCCATGTTCGGCTAGAAAATCTCTAAACTGTGAGGTGTAATCCTTCGTAAAAGGTTTATTGAAATTTTTGTTAGGTCCTTTAATTTTTAATGACATCAATCCATCGCTTGTTTTTTGTGTTTACTTCTTTTATAAAAGTGTATAGAATATTACCCAAGTTTATTATAATTTGCAAACACATTATGGAGGAATATACATGAGCTTAACAATTAGTGGCGAAGGTGGTGGCGAAGCTCTACCTAAATTACAACAAGGCATATACTTAGGAACGTGTTTCCGGATTGTCGATATGGGCACAACAGAAAGAGACTATCAAGGCACAAAAAGCAAGAAAACTAGAGTGCATATAACTTTTGAAGTATCCGAAGCATTAGATCCTGTTGAGAACCAAACTTTGATGGACGACGGCAGACCATTTGCAGTCTCAAAAACTTATACAGCATCGTTGTTTGAAATGGCTGCGTTGCGTAAAGATCTACAAAGCTGGCGTGGTAAAAGTTTTACCGAGGAAGAACTCAAGGGTTTTGATATCACAAAACTACTGGGTTGCACAGCTAGAATAGAAGTCGGTCATACTGCACAAACCGATACCAGTCCAGGCGGTAATCCAAAAATCTTAAGCTTACAAAGACCAGACGGCGGCATCCAACAAGTGCAAACTCACAACAACCAAGAGTCGTTTGATCTTGATATATATTGTGATTTTGTTAGAGGCAATAAAACACCTGACGGTCAAGCTATGGCTGACATCTATGAAACTCTGCCACCATGGCAAAAGGAAGATATCTCAAGCAGTTATGAATTTATCGCAGCTGCTGGACAATCAACTGACACCACAATGGCTGATGATTTATCTAATTTAACCGATCAAGCTGCAGCGGAAATGAACAGTAACGACTTTGATAGCGACGATACCAAAGGCGGATTGACTGAGGACAATATTCCGTTTTAGTTTGGAGGCAGGCAACAACCCTCCTACTCACATAACTCCAACATGAGTTAGTTGCCTGCCACATTACTGAGGACATTATGTTTGAAGATATGAAACCAGGTATATACGAAGATATACCGTACGAAGAGTATGCACAAATCCCGGCGTTTAGATCTCACGATTTAACTGCGGTCATCAAATGCCCATATCGCTGGAAGCATCAAAAAGAAATGACGCAAACGCCAGCTCTATTGGAAGGCCGCGTCCAACATACTGTATTTTTAGAACACCACAACTTTGACAAAGAGTTTGTGATCCAACCCAATATTGATCGCAGAACCAAAGTCGGCAAGGAAGACTATGCTAACTTCATGACAAGTGTGGGTGAGCGCACAGCAATCAGCCGGGATCTGTATGACGTTTGTATGGAGCGACGCGCAGTTGTGCAAGAGTATGTGCCAGCTAAAGATCATAAAACTGAGCTGACGCTTGTCTTTGAGCTCCATGGTCATCCCTTCAAGTGTCGACTCGACTGGTATGACGGTGAGCGCGTTTGGGATCTAAAAACCTGCCGTGACGCTTCACCGCGCGGCTTCCGTAACGCAATTAACAGTTTTAACTATCACATGCAAGCTGCGCTGTATCTAGATGGCTGTAAAGCCTCTGGCTTGCGTGCTGATGGTTTTAACTTCCTTGCACAGGAAAAGGCACACCCTTACCCTTACGGCGTTTATACGCTATCTGATGAAGCATTAGAGTATGCCAGAGCTCGTAATGAGCAAGCCTTAGATCTGTTGTTAAAATGTAAAGATAAAGATGATTTTAGACCTTACAACCTAGATGGCGTCCAAGTTGTAGAGATTTCAGATTTGTATTAAATATGGTCGGCTAGCTCATGTGGCCCATAGTCGTCGTTAAACCACCTTAAACAACCTTTAGAATAAACATCCGCACACCATGTAGTTCTAGCATGCCACTTGTGGTCAAACACACCAGCGTCTTTTAGTTTGCTAAACGCTTTGTAGTATCTTTGAGACTTAACTTCGGTGGCATCTTCTCCGTGCTCATAGAAGTCAAATGCCATGTGTAAATCTGTTTGTGCTATCAAAAACTCTTTGACAAGATCTTTGTATTTATTATCAAAAGGAATTACCTCACTGGCTTTGCCTAAACCACCAGCAGCGCAATCCCCCTCTGTAGCTCTTAAACAAAATTCTTTCATCACGCCACCTCCTTCTTTTTAAGTGCTTCAAGTATCAACTCAAGTTTCTCAAGATCGTCCCAAAAAACTCTACCTTTTTGAAACTTGATATTCTTAATAGTCATTTCAAGTCTCTCAACCAAAGTATACCCTCCGATCATTTCCATATCGCCGCCTCCTCACTTAAAATTTCATCTATTGTTGTATGATTTTCATGCGGTTTGTTTTTTACACTTCTTAACTGATAAATATATTCATGGTTTATGGTGTCGTATTTTCTGTAAACATATAAATGTTTTTTGCTTTTACCGAACTTCTTAATAAGTTCTTCTCTTGTGTAATTTTTATAAGCCATTACAATACCTCCTTAAACTCAACAAGTTCGTCTGTATCAATTAATTGTTCTGTGCAATCTCCAAACTGACTACACCAAACCCTAAAATCTTGACCAAACTCTTTTTTCATATAGGCAATATCACCTTTAGAAAAATGCTCAAATAATTGAACCTCTCCCCAAGTATCGTCGCCTGTGCCTTTAAAATCGTTATAGATTAATTGATTGTTTTCTATTTTGTAGTCACAACAATCGTTGCTTACAATTTTTTCCATTATTTACCCTCCTTGCAGTTGCATTTTAAATAAACAGTTTTCTCTGGCATTGGATTACCAAAGCAATCCTCAAAAGTAATCTTTCTTTTACCAGTACCTAGACATTCTTTGCACATGTTGTCATAGACTTTTGCAAATCCGTCTTTAAGTTTTTTTGCCATGGCTTTATCTTCGTTGCCATGCTCGTCGTAACTAATAACATCAAACATTATCCCAACTCCTCATCATCCCACTCGAACTCCCATCCAAGTGCTTTACATAATTTTTTATATTTCTCTCTGCCACCTTTGGTCATGCCTTGATACTCCCAACCCAAGTCATCAACCAAATTTTTTATTAGTTCTAGTTTTTTATCGTCCATTACACCCTCCTTTTTAGTGTTTTCAAATAAAATTCCCACATAGATATATTACTAAATATTGCAACTATTTGCAACTATTTACACACAATAATAACAAGTTTTTTTAGTCTAAAGAATGGTATAAATCTACCGTTTTTTGTTTATCACATAGCCAGAAAACCAATAGATATCTGTCGCCACCCTCAACAGGCAAGCCTTTATGTAGATTGTTGAACGAAGGAAACATAAGTGCATGGCCTGTCGGCAAGGGCGCCACTTCACCATAATTGTGAAACGCCGTACCGCCACCCTTATACTTACCAGTATTCAACGGCACCACCACCGATATATCTGCCGATTCATCATGGTGCCAAGCGCCTTGTTGTTTATCGATTAGATTGTAGTTAGCGATCTGTATGCTTGCAGGATCTTTACAGTCGCGTTGCCAAATGGCATTGAAGATCGGATTCAACACCGTTTGCACTACAAACCACATGGTCCGATACAGCTCGGGCACATGTTCTTTTAGAACTATCTCTGGGATCTGTCGCAATGTATCTTCCTCTGCATTGCCTTCAAAGCCAATATCCTTTTTCATGTGTTCTATCTCACGCAGCAAAATAGTACAAAAGTGTCTGCGAAATAAAGGAAAGCGATAGATCTCCGGATAGATTTTTTTGACCACATCATGCACCGGAGTTTTGGCCATATCCTCCATACCATTACTAGCTTTATATTTAACCACGGCTGGAATACTGTCCTGGACAGCTTGATATGTCGTATGGTTTATCATCCAATGCGACTGCATGCTCAACAGGTAGTTTCTAAGTTTATACATGCGATTTAGTATATCAGATAAATATAAATAAGATGTTGTATATTTGTGTAAATTTTTATAGAATATACCAAACCATAAATATATTTATATAAAAAATTATGAGCGAAGGAAAAGAAATTAGAAAAAGTTTAGCAGTAGATCCTAGCACTTATGATCTGTTGTGTGAGATATGCGCAAGTGAGCACCGATCTAAAATAGATCAGCTCAAAGTGCTAATACAAAAAGAACACAAACGATTAGCTACGGTCAATGCAGATGAAGCTGTTTAACAAGATCATGGCTAAAACCAAACCAACACCGCAGTCTTATCGCCCGGTTATGGAGGCGCAAGAGATTGTCGACGTGTTTAGTAGAACCACACTACACCAACAAGCTGCATTGCTGCGACTGATTTCAAGAAATGTCATTATTAATGTAGATGGCCAAGACATTCATGGCCTCGATCTAGATTATGAAGTTGACGGCGCGATAATAAAAGCTACTGATTCTACCGACTAACTCTTTTTTTTCTAGCTGTTTTTGTACGAGCAAATGATCTATTTGCACTCTTTGACATGGAGCGCAAGTTTCCTTTTTTGTTGTTCAAAGGATTGCCGTCGCGGTGATGTATGTCTCTACCGTCACCTTTTTTTGCTTTGCCAATTTTCACAGCCAAACGCCTAGCTTTGTTTCTAGCAGATCTGCGCTTTATTTGTTCAGGTCGTGAATGATAGTTTGCATATTCTTTAGCGTAGTTTCTAGCCATCAAACCAAGCTGTTGATACCGCCCATGTCTCGCATAGCTATCTCTCTATCTCGTTCATCCGGAACAATTGTGGGTGACATTGCTAATGATGGTGAGCTAACATTAGGCACCGCAAAAGAATCTATATCTTGTTGTAACTGTATGTCTGGTAACAGTTTTCCGGAAACCTCTGCATTAGAGACTTCTCTAAATGCTTGTTCATTTTCCACTGGCATACTTGGCAACGGACTTGATGAAGCACTATGTTGAGGCACTGGCTCAATTGTATCGTTTGCTAAACCTTCTGTGACTGCTCTGATTTCTTCTCTTATATCGGGGTTAAGCTCATATATTTGATACAATCTTCTTACATGTTGACCAAAACTATTAGGATTATAAGCAGCGATTTCTACCCCCTCCGTCAACCAATTTACAAAAGTCTTATTGGTTAGCAGTTTTGCAGACATGTATGGCGCTAGTAATGCACCTAACCCATATTCAAAACCTTCTGAACCCGCTATCTTGCCTGCTATGTCCGCACCACCAACACCCAAGACACCTAAAGCACCAACAACTCTTGCCGTGCCACTGGGGTTAGCCATTTGAGACGCGGATTTACCAACTCTATCCACCACAAAAACAAGGTCGTCCAAAGCTGGCACTAAATCTTCATACTCAGTTTGTTTGAATAGAGCCTCCTTTGCCTCCTTACTTAACTTGTTCCAATTGGTTATAAAAGTCCTCGGTGAAAAATCTTGTGCCATCTTTCCAATTTCATCTGCGCTTTGGATACCTGGTGTAGGCAACCCCATCCTGCCTAGCATATAACCAGACATAACAGAAAACTCATCTGGAGATAATTGTGAACGCAATTTAAGCAAATCCTCTCCACCATCTTTTGCTCCTGTTAAAACATATTTTAATGCGTCTGTTGATCGCACTTCGCCTTTTTTGATTATGTTATCAATATAAGTAAGACCACCCTTTTTACCTGTATTATCTCTAACATATTTATTAGCCGCTTTATATTTTGCTAGAGCTTGTGGGTTACCTGACCTAGCAACCAAAGCATCTAAATCTTTGGTGACATACCCAATCAATTCTTTGACTTTTCTGTTACTGGCTGACAAAGCGCCTTGTGACTCAGCATGTCTAATATTAGCCATTAAACTTGATCTAAAATCCTTTAGCTGGTTATAGGACAAAACTCCGTCCTTAGCATCTTGCAAAACCCTCTCAGCTTGTCTTAAAGCTGGATTTAGACTCGGCTTGCCGGTTGCAGTTTTTGATTGTGCTAAGTATTTATTAACGAAAGCTGTCGTGTTTGTTGCATCTGAAACCAAATTATCTGGCATAAAATTGTTTACTTCACTATACAACCTATGTGTTGTTTCATCGTATCTTAGCCTCGCAGCTCTAGCACCGTCTAACAAAAGCTCGCCAGCCTCTTGAGTTGTTCTTATACCACCATATTTTTCTGCAAGATTTTTGGCATAAGTGTCAATCTCTTTAATAGTTTGTGCTGCATTATCGTGCATAATTTTTGTTGATGAGGGCGCAGAAGCTAATGCACTTTCAAATAAATTTATAGTCGGGTTTGCTGTAACCTGTCCAGCAGACGGGTTTGTAATACCGACTGTATCTAATTTTTGTTTTGCTATTTTAGAATCGGCTGACATACTTCCGCTAGCAAATCTTATAGGCTGACCTGCCAAATATTTAAGGCCTTGAAATAATTTGTTGGCAATCGGCCCGCCTATGGCATTAATTCCAGCAGTAGTGCCATAATCTGCAAGTCTTTCGCTACCAGTTCTAGTATCTTCTGTCTCACCAAAAAAATTTAATATGCCTATATAAGCCTCTCTTGCGGTTGCCGAACCTAAGCCTTCACCGGCTAAAAATCCACCAGTTATGCCTAGTGGACCTGCGGGAGCACCAAGCGCACCGCCACCTATGCCTCCTCCTATGGCTCCGACTGTTTCTGCAACTTCTGGGCCTACATCTACTAAATCACGCAAACCTGGCACCGGCACACCAAAAATACGCAAATCCTCATCAAATAATGTTGGCAGTCCGGTTTCTGGATTAGTAAAAACAAAATTACCATAACCAAATTTTGCTGCACCATCTTGTGGATCGAAAACCTCTACGGGCAACGCATCTGCATAAAAGTTTTTTAGTGTTGCTAATCTATCATCTGGTGTTTGAGCTGCACTCACTGCGGCTCTAACATTAGCGGGAGCACCTGTTTTTGTATCTACTGAGGCCAATAACCTATCTTGTGCTAGTTTTTCTATAAGATCATCTTCATAGTTCCCTTCAACATCTTCATCCATAACCATAGACAACAAAATATCATCTTCTAAATTTTTAAAACCATCACTCATAATAAACCTTTGTCCTCTAATTTTTTTCTTAAAACAGGATCTGTTTTTGCTCTTTTTTTCAATTCTAATAGTGCGTCTTCTCTGCCGTCTAAGCCTCCGCTTTTTTGCACATTTTCTTTAGTTCTTTCGTACGCTTTGCCGGCCTGTCCTTTCATAGCAGCCAAAGCGTCTCGTCTTGCTTGTCGTTTATCAAGCAAAGTTTGTGGATCATCTCCAAATTCAGGAAAGTAAGTTAGATTTATCCAATCTATTTCACTTTCATTAATTACAGCACCTGTTTCTTGTCTTAATTGTGCTGTTGAAAAATCAATTTTTGCTCTTTGATATTGTTTAAATTTTGGCGTGTTAAAGTATCTTTCTATTGCATCTGGAACTAAAGGCAAATTACTTATAATTATGTCATAAGCATTTACGGGGTTGAAACCAGAGTTTTCTAATGCCTCAAGTTGTGCAACGGCGTTTTCCATACGCACCGCAAAACCGGCTTGTTTCTTTTGTTCTCCAGTAAAAGGATCTTTTACTTTTTCAGTGCCAGGTATAATTTGTATATCAGATTGTTGATCTAAATCTTCTAATTTTACAAAAGGCATTATTGAATAACTCCCTCTTTTCCATCAGGTCCCACATAGATAGGCTGATCTCCTTGATACTTGCCTGTAAATGTATAAGTTTTACCATCGTCAATTATTGTTGATGGTGGAGGTGTAATATTTTTCTCAGCAAAAATTTCATCAACCTTTATTCCAGGCAAGGTTACAGAAATAGCTCCCGTCTCAGTTTGTATTATTTGGTTTTTATCTTGCCCTGCTAAAGCTACCGCAACCTTATATTCTGGTGTATCTTTTAATTCAGGATTTTTTTCTGCCTGCACTATAAATGCTAAAGCCTTACCTAAAGTAGATGAACCAAAATCGGCACTTTGTCCATCTAAGGCGGCCTTGAACTGCATCTCTAAAATATCCTTTGACTTTTCCGCTTGTTCTTTTCTTCTTGCCTCTACTTGCTTATAAGCTAACATAGCCAACTCTTGTTGTATTTTATCTTTCTCCATTTGTATTTTTTGCGCACGCTCATTGAATGTTTGTAAGCCTGCGCTAAATCCAACGCCAAAACCACCAGGACTTGCTGCACCTGCAACTAAACCCTCGCCAACTGCTGATGCTAAATCGAAAAAATTTTGTTTTTGTTGTTGTGGGAATAAACCCGATAACAACTGTGCTTGTTGTTGTATGTCATCGGTTGTTACTGGATCTTGTTGTTGTGCAGCATATAAAGAGATTATATCTTCTGGTGACAAAGATGAAGGCATATTATCAACTTCACCACCCTCATCAAAAAGATCTACTTGTTCTGGTATCTGTGCGCGTGATATGGTCATTAATTTCCACCATATAAGTTACCTAAAGCGCCAAACGCTTGTAAACCTGTGCCAATACCTATTTGCATCGGACTAGGTCTGGGCGCAAATTGAGTTGTAGTTGTGAACTGACCTGCTGGTGCCATACTGATAAACGGAGCCAATGCTTGATATTGAAGCAATGGTGTCATCTGTCGCTGTTGTAAATTACGACGTTGTGCATCTAACATTGCTTGGGCTTGTCCTTGTTGCTGTGATCCCATGCCATAAAGTGCAGCTATGTCAGATGCAGATGCGCCTGCTGCTTGCGCTCCTAGGCCTTGTAAACTTGTTCCAAGACCAAATTGCCCACTAAATCTTTGTTGTCCTATATCTTGCTCGGTTTGTCCTAAACCACTTAAAGCGCCTGCTAACGCTTGCGAACCACCAAAGCCTTGACCTGCTAAACTAGCTAAACCTGTGCTTGCAGCTCTTTCTGCAGCTTTTTGTCGAGCAAACTCGCCTAAACCTGTCTGCTGCGCCTCTCTAAAGCCTCTAGAGCGTATGCCACTCAATGCCTCAGCCAAACCCCTTCCTAATGCTTCCTGACGCTCTCCTGCGCCGAGACGAGCTCTAGAGCCAAAGGCTGACTCTCCACCTCTTGCAATATCGCTAGCTCGTGCTCCAATATCTGACTTTGCACCTTGTTCCATAATATCTTCAATGGTTTGTTGCACAACACGATCTTCAAACGGATCATAAAACTGACTTGTCATACTAGGATCATAGCCACCTAAGGTGCCTCGGAGTATGTCAGCTGATTCACCTAAGCCTTGTTGTAAAGATCCAACTCCTCCCTTGGTAGCTTCCAGTGCTCCGATAGCTGCGGTTCTACCTCTTTGTAAGCCTTCTTCTAAAGCTTGCGTACCAGCACCAAACGCTTGTCCTGCTCCTTGTAAATATGGATCTTGTATGCCAAGCGCTTCTCTTTGCATTTGCATAGCCTGTAATTGATCTGGACTAAAGCCAGCAACTTGTTCATCAATAACCACAGGATTACCTTGGTCATCGTAAAAAGTTTTTTCTACTGCTCGCATAGCACCGGGAATAAAGCCACCTTGTCCACCGATACCAAATAATAATTGTTCTGTAAGCGGATCTAAGCCAGTTGCAACTTGCGTAACACCAGAGGCAAACGGAGTTCCACCAGCAACTTGTGGTGGCGCTGTCGTCGTTGTCGTAGTTGCTTGCGCTGTGCCCGCTCCGGCCTCCGTAGATGCTGGAGCTTGTGTTGGAGCAGGCGGCGCGGCTGTGGTTGTCGTCATTCCTGTTGAATCTGTTGCACCAGTAGTAGTTGCCATCCCTGTTGTATCATCAGCAGGTTGTGAAGTGCCTACACCAGTATTACTAAATCCAGGTGCACCAGCCAAGGGATTACCGCCTGTTACATCAAATCCAGGTGTTACACCTGCAACAACTTGGTCAAAAATAGTTGGTGCCATGGCAGGCCTGTTTGAATATGTTGGACCTCCACCTGGGCCTCCAATTGATATTGGACTTTCTACTGGTCTGCCTACAACAGTATCTGTTGGTGGGGTAAAAGGTATTGATGGACCAACGGGCAAAGCAGAAACTATGTCGTCTGCTGGAAGGCCAGTTGTATATTTAGGTGTGGGCAAACCTTCAGGTACAGGTAAAATTCCTGCCTCTCTTTCTCTACCACCAATAGGAGTTATAGAACCTGGAGGTGTTACAGGGCCTACTGTTATAGGTTGTGGAGTAGATATATTTTGTGGAGGTGCTCCGGGTAAGACATTAGCTGGTGGTCTTGTGGCGGGGATGCCGCTAGGTACAGGAACGGGTCTTCCTTGTACTGGCATAGGTCCTTGCATTACGGGTGGTATAGTCGGCATGCCACTTGGTCCCCCTATAGACACAGGAGGTAACGGCCTACCAATATTTGTTGGTGGAGCTACTGGTCTACCTATAGCAATACCCCCACCAGGACTACCTATTGATATAGGAGGTTGTGGTCTGCCTCTAACTGGCCCACTAAAGGGAACTCTGCCACCAACAGGTAAAGCTCTAGCAATACGACCTCCACTTTGATTCATTGGTGAAGACAAATTTCTTAAACTCATGTTGATGGCTCCGCTTTATTAGCAAAGGTGTCCATCATCTTATACATATTATCCATACCACGCTCTCTGTCTTCTTTTAAAGACGGTATTAGGCTGATGATACCATTACCATCGGATTGTATTTCGTAAGCTCCTGCGCCTCTTACAGCTCGTCCTGTCATTACAAACTCGCCATCGCTTAACATAGCTGGTATATCATCGCTAGTTTCTGTGCCTGGCCCATTGATATCTCCATCCATTCTTGGAAACATATTGGGATCCATCTCACCGCCCTCTTGCATTTGCACGGCTCCGCCTTTTGCATAAGCCATTACAGGGCCACCATACATCATACCCGCTGGCTTACCACCAGATAACTCTGGTAATGTGCCCTCAGGCAGTAAACCAAACTCAACTGGGTTTGGAGCAGGCTGTCCCATTCTTCTTGCAATCTCAGCTTCTATATTGTATCTGCCAGTAGGACTCATGGTTGTAAGTGGTGTTAAAGGCACACCTGTTTGTTTTTTCGCATCTTCATAAGCTAATTTACCTAGTCCAGACGCCAACGCACCAATACCACCCAATTTAAGCATGTCACCAAAGTTGCCACCAAATAAACCATCGCCATCTTGACCTTGTCCTTGGCCAAACAAGCTACCAAGTCCACCACCGCCAGGTCCCGTGCCCAAAGCGTCTTCAACGCTTTGTGGTAAGAACATAGCACTTAATTGTTGCATAAAGGTTTTATCTTGCGCCGCAGCTGGCGTCAGTTGCATGTTTGCTATCTGATCTGGCGTCATGTCTTTAATATCTGCTTTCGTGATTGGCCTACCTTCTGAGGTGCCTATAATTTCATCTGTTGTAGCTTGTTGTTGATTTAATAGTCCTTCAAGAGGACCACCTTTTAACATACCACTAAGGCTTCCCAAACCTTGCAAACTGCCAAAACCACCGGCTGCGCCTCCTGCAATGTTTGATATACCAGGTATTTTTAGTCCGCCAATACCGCCTAAAACATTTTTAGCGAGAGTTCCTTTTAGTCCTAGAGCGCCGCCAACCTTACCTGCCACACCACCTAAAACACCACCTAATGCAGTGCCAACACCTGGTATAAAAGCAGCGACTGGTGCTACTTTTTTTACAATTTTTTTTAAACTTTTACCTATCTTTTTGAAAAATCCAAACTGCTCTAAACCTGTCATTGGATTCAAGCTAGCTATTCCTGTACCTACTATCGCTTGCTCAGGGTTAAGATCAAATTCTTTAAATTTACGCTCGACTGCGCTTTCAAACTGTTCGTCGTCGAAAAACTCAGGCGGTAGCACAACTTCACCAGGTCGTAAGTGCGCAAGTTGTGTATCTTCACCTTCGCCCTGCATAGCAAGTTCTTGCGCAATTTCACTTAACGGCGCCATCGACACTTCCTCTGCTCTTTGAAGCAAAGACTCTAGAGTTTCTTTGTCTTCTTGGCTCATGTTTTCTGTATATGGAACGCTTGGCATCATATCTTGCGGTGGTATTTGTTTTAGAAGTTGATTAACTTCTTTGTCTGAGATTTGACCTTTTGCGCCTTGCACAGCGTTCATTAAAAACTTAGCTTCATCTTGTGGCTTTGTAACTGGACCAACTTCTTGCAAGCCATATACTTTTCTTAAACTGTCTTCTAATGCTCTCATGGTGTACTTACCGTTACTGCTCCTATACTCATCGTTGCAGAGATTCCAGTTAAATAAGTTTGATGCTCATACAGGTTTCTAAACTGCGTTCCATCAAAGGCTTGGTGAACCTCTGTCGTTGAGTTAAATATAATAGCACCGGTGGCAAATTGCAACTCACTAAGGTCTGTGGAGTTAAACGACTTTATGCTGTCTGGATCGACAGAACCAAGGTTTATCTCCAATATTCTAATTAATCTGTTAAAAGTATCTGCCGAAACGGTGTCGCCATCAGCTAATGGCAGTTGTGTAGGTAATAATTTACTCACTATCTACGCCCAGATGGTTGTACTTCCACTCTAGTGCTGCCAAGCCTCCACTTATAATTTTTTCTATCGTTGACGGCATTATCGTCATCTGATTCAAAACGCAACACAAACTGTCTAGCTCGTGATCGTAAAGATCCAAAGGTTGAGCTAGCAGTAATCTGCGTCGTTGAATCTGTTGACAATGTTTGATTATTAAAATCACGCCTTTTGACAACTACATTGATGGCTGGGTTTTGACTTGTGCCTGCCTCATTAACAAACAATATATCTGGCAAAATACGTTTTAAAAACACAAATCTATCGCCATCTGCAATGTCTATGTCGGCTGATTCAACAAACACACCATCCATAGCGCTTTCGTCATCGTTAAACCCTTTCTCGTGCTCATAGATGCGTTTAGTAGAGCTTTCCTCGCCAGCAGCTAAGGGTTTATCCAACACACCTGCGGCCAACCAACTATAGCGCTCTAGAGTACCAATGCTCCAAGAACCTTCTTCATAGTTGTATATTGCGTATCTTGAAATCTCTGTTTCGTTATCAGTGGTTGATGGATAGAAAAACCAAATTTCAGAAAATTCTTCGTTTAAACCTGCAAAACATTTGAAGGCTTGCGTATCATCAAGATCAGAAAATACATAATCTTGCACGCTACAAGGTAGTTTTTGCACTGAGCCGTTGTAGTAATAAAAACCTTTTTTCGACATGTAATAAACACCTCGCGGTGAATTTGTGGCGGCCTTTGGGCCTATTAAACCTGCGCCTTCGTTTATAAGGTTAACTGCAAAGGTAAGAGGTGGTCCGATAAAATTCATTGAGTATAGTGAGGTGTCAGTCCATATCAACACCTCTTGTCTTGCTTTTAAGCCACCAACTATTGCAGAACCAGAAGACAGTCTTAGCGATCCAGCAGTGTTGGTGGCTAACGGCTCAAACTCTAATGGGTTTTCTTGGTCACTAAATGCAATTAACATAGGATCTAGCACGCCTGTTCTGGCGCCGCTACTAATAGGATCGGCTCCTAAAATAATTAAATGTCTATCTGTTTCAGAGGTTATCACTTGTAGAGCTTTGGTTGGAACTAAGTTAGCACCGCTTGTAGTTGCTAAATTTACAGCTCTAGTGCTAACGCCGTCGTTTTCAATCCACCTAAACACACCACCCGCTCTTGGGTTGATAATTAAATCTTCTCCATAATTATCGTGAGTCCATAACCGAAGATTGTTTGTGTCTGATAGTTCAGTAGCAGACCCCCATGATCCAGCACCCCAAGCTCCTACACCCCATCCTGTGGATGGAACATACACATCTAAGCCAGAATTTAACAAATATACGGCATCAGTTGCTGAGCCGCCATTTCCTGAATCACTAGCACTTGCAGTAATTGTAGCTCCGCTCGTGTCTTTTGCAATTATTTCATAAGTATTTGTGCCTGTTACTAACGAGATTTGATATTCTTGATTTATGACGGCTGCTGTTACATTACCACCCAAACTAACAGCGCTTGAAAAGGTTACAAAATCTCCGTTAACAGCGCCGTGAGCGCTATCTGTTACTGTTAAAGTTGAAGATCCGTTGGTGGCTGCAAACGTTGCTGAGTTAGTAGTGGTTTTTCTAACTGGGGTTATGTCGTTATATGCACCACCCTCTTCGATGTAATACTTGTTAGTTGTGCCTATGCCTAGATACTTGTTACCTCCAAGAGAAATCCATGAATGTAATGCTCTTGCAGAACCAACCAAGGTATCAGAGGAAAGTTTTTCCCAGCCACCTATTTTTTCAACTCTGCCTTTTCTAAAACGAATTTTATCGCCGTTCACCCAACCACCTTCGTTGGAGTAATCGGTTTCCTCTTTGTTTATACCAGGCTTAAAATTAAGTTTTGATAGCGGCATGAGGCGACATCTAAGCTAACCTAATGATTGCGCCAGTCGCAGTAGCACTAGGAAACACTATAGTAAAATCCCCTGCGGTTGATGTTTTATCTCCACCAAAATCTATCGCTGCTACAGCTTTGTCTGATTGCGTGTCGTTATAGATCAAACATCCTCTTGCTGTAACCGTGGCGTTACTAAAGGTTAAATCTGCAAAGTCGCACACAGCTGTCGTTCCAGATGTGGTTGGAGTCACGCTTGTTAGCGCTGAACCGCCGGATGTATAGTTTGTGCCACTTGCCTGCCCTGTTGTGACAAAAGCTGTCGTGCCTGCTCCTAATGTTGCAGAGCTAGTGTATAAAGCCAGTTTGAATGAATTACCACTAGACGCTGTAAAGTTATGTGTGCCGACTAACAACTCTTGTTTAAAGCTTGTACATATTGCTGATGTTATTGCCATTATAGCTCCTTCAATATTTTAGCCATGTCGCTGTGGCCTTGTTTTTCTAACAAATTCGCATAAGTCGTATTTTGCGACTTAATTGCATTTTTTATAGTATATAAGATTACAGTATAAACTTGGTTTTGAAAAGCCAAAGCCTGCTGTTTGATATGGTCAGGAGCACCGTCAGATATGTCACATATTTTCTTTGTAGCTTGAGCTGCCCAAAACTCTGGATCATGTCCTTTGCCCTCGGTTGTTGTGACGCCAACCTTTCCTAAAACAAAGTCGCTTTTCGCACTCATCCTTTGTATGGCTCTGGTGGCACTACATCCTCATCAATCTTGAGTCCGTATTGTTCTAACTGTTTGTTAATATCTTCATATGGGCCAATAATAAATCGTCCTTCGTGCGGTACAGCTACAAGTGGTTTGTCTAATCTATGGAAACCGTAAAGTTTTTCTGTGCCCGGAACATTAGAATCTAACACTGTAGATCTACCACTAATACCAATAAGTATATCTTCGCTCATGCATTTACTAATCCAAAATTCAACACAAGCTCTGCCTGCTTCTGCAAAGTGCATATTTTCTTTGTATGAAAAATCTATACCAAATAGATCTAATCTGCCTACTTTGTTGTATAAAGCATAAGCAATAGCATAAGCCACTGTATTGTTTAAATATGCGCATTTTGTCGCATTGCATACGTCCTCTACAGGATACATCACAGGGTTGTTAATTCTAGGATCTAACTCACAGGTGTAAACTGGCGTCTGCGTTTCTCGCAGAACTCTACACATAACAGACGTTTGTTTGCCTGCATCGTCGGTATCAAAAAATCTACTTGCAGGATCTAACATAAATATGCGGTCACATGGGTATGTTGACGCAGCTGAATTGATACACCAAACCTCGTCCCACGTTCTACCATTTTGTAAACCTATGGCAAAATCAACTTGCGATATGCCAAGTCCGACTAGAGCAATACTTTTGCCCTCTAAAGATTCTATTCTACTCATCAGCTCACATTAGAGCGAACTGAATCATACCTATATTCGTCGCGTGTACCACGACCTTCTGATGTGTTTTTCATTCTAGCTATCGCCTCCTTAAAACGCCCTTCTAACTGTGCGATAACGTCAGCAGGTTCTTTTAAAAAGATTGCACCCTCTACCAGCGAACCATATAGCAATGCATCGCTATAGTCCGTCGATAAGAATGTCGTGCCAGAGTCGCTACCAGCAGTCAAAGAGACTGGTTTGTGTAAATAATGAAGTTCAACCGTATAATCTGCATCAGGTATAGGCGAAACCTCAAAAGCCGCATCGTCAAATAAAGAATAATATTTAGGCGTACTTCTTGTAGTGCCTGATGAATATTCTTTAATAAATGACGGATGTTTAAAATCTAAATAATCGTATGTTGACGAGCTAATTAGAGCCAAGCTCATCGGTGCATAAAAATCTGTTGGTGTAGCTAAAAAACGATTACCTGTGGTTAAAGTTCCTTGCACGTTCTTTCTTTGTTCAGGTAATTGCACAAAAGAAAATATACGATCCTCTGACTGTTGAATAAATGTTGGTAGTTGTGTTGTAAAAGTAGATTCAGATACCTCTAAATAATCTTGTATTGCTGTCTTTAATGTAGCGAATGTAAAACTCATGTCGTCACCGTAACTTTACCAACACCAGAACTTACAGAAAAAGTTGTCAGCAAACTACCTAATTTTCCATCGCCAACATTTGTATAAACCAAAAATTTAGAGTTGTCGTCCGCAGTGTCAGGTCTTGGATCTTTTACTGCTTGAGGATCTACAGCAGATGGTTTTGGTTGTAATTGTGGGTGTTTGGCATCCCACTGGTCAGGCCCTACTAACAATCCATCCCAAGTCTCACGCATATCACGCAGCTTATATCGAAAACCAGTAATATCGCATATACCGTAAGAATTTTTACCAGATGCAAAAGCCATTATGCGTTATTGTAACTCCTTAGATTAGGTGTGATGTTAAATGATGCACGGTCTTCGTCTGTTGATATTGCTCTTTGAAACTCCTCCTCGTACAAGCCTTTTAGTAAACCTGTTCTGTCTGGCGCTCGTTTTAATGACATGTAATATGCTAATCCAGCAGCTAAACATGGATAAAACCTAAATGGCATATCTAATGTGTTAGCACCAGCATCCGCATCATCCATTCTTGTTAGCACATTCATATGCACAACATAAGTGCTTGACTTATCAGGTGTAGGCCAAACCTTAATTGTTGGTGTTGTTTGTTTGTTGATAAAAAATTGATTAGGTTTACCAGTGCTAGATTTCGTAGTTATGTGTGAATATTCTGCCCTACTTAATCTTGTTAGCGGAAGATCTGTCGTCTCTGTGCCTACTGTTTCTCTAATAAACACATCTAACACATCGATAGGCGCAGTAGCATTGGTGCTATCAATGTTGTATGTCGCTGTATTTTTCACCATATCTAAAGTTTTTTCTTGCACAGTCCATTGGTTCAAGCCTCTGTTTGCCCACTCCGCTAACATAAGGTTAAGGCTGCGTGTAGCACTTTTTAGATCATAACCTGTTCTCAGCTCTAAACCGCAACGCTCAAAAGCCTCTTCAATGTAATCAGCTACATCTAATTCAAAATCTTTACTGCCTGATAATGCCATAATTACTCTCTATCTTCGTCCGAGGCATATAAATTGTCAAATGTAATTACCGGATCTGTGTAACTCTCATGTGCCTCTGCTGAATGAACCCACTGTGATGGAGAAAAATCTGGTGGTCCTTCACCTGTTCTCCATAAGGCTGGATTAGTTGCTCTGACGCGGTTATTTGGTAAAGCAACAAAATTACCTGTGTATTCACCAGCGTCAGTCAAGTATAACACATGGCTTTGTTTGTGTTGTGCTGGATCATCTGCTATTGAGTGTTCAGTATAGTCAACGGTAAACATGTATTTACCGAGATAAAACTCACCACCTATTTTACAATACCAAGGACTTGAGCTTACTCGATCTAAAATAACCACGCTATGATGGTGACTTAAACAGTCCCAAGGTTGTGCTAGATGATCCTCCATTGATTTTGGCCACTCTGGTAAGGGTATATCACCGATCAATGCTTGTATTGGCATCCTTGCCCACATGGCTCCACCATGTACATTTTCATCAGGATAGCCTTCAAAATCAGTTTCACAACCAGTAAATACCACTTGAAAGGAGAGAGATCTATCTGGGATTGTGTTTACTGCAAAAGCCAAGGCATGTAAATACTCACCATGCCCATGTTGGTGATTGGTTGTAAACTCTTTTCTTACCCAGCATTTAAACTGCGGGATATTTGATATTAAATACGCCACCTTATTTAATTAAAAAGTATTACCTTTTTCCGCCTTTTGCTCTGTATTTGGTGTTTTTCATACCGCCACCTTTAGCCATGCCTTTTGTGCCTTTTATTTTTGCTATATCGCCACCTAAAGCCATTCTTACAGACGAAGGCATATTGGTCATGCCAGGATTAGCTTTCATTTCACTCATCAAAGCAGCTCCGCCTTTACTAAAAACTTTAGGACTGCCCATAGCTCCACCCATAGGCCTAGCTTTAGTGCCTTTCATCATACCACCGCCGACAGCTTTGTATTTAGTTCCTTTCATCATACCGCCGCCTTTGGCTTTGTATTTAGTTCCTTTCATTTTTTATCTCCTTCCAAACAAACCCATGTTTGAATTATTATTAATCATACCACCTTTTGCTGCAAAAGTTTTCACATTAGTGGGTTTACCACCAACTCCTTGTTTTTTTGCACGCTTGCGAGTGACCGCTGATCTTATTTGTGACTTGGTCATGCGCTTTGCTTTTGATCTTGGCACGCATTTTGGATACTTGCGTTTAGATCCTTTTGCAGAAGCACGACCACATTTTTGAAATTTGCCTTTTTTCTTTGGCGCACCTATATCTACCCAATCTCCTTTAGGGCCTTTGCCGAACCATTCTTTTAATGACATTATTTCTTCCTAGTCCTTCTTATAGCCTCTTTACCACGCTTAAATACATTAGCTATACCAGTTTTGCCCATAACTTTGGCTCTTTGTTCACCTACCGTTAAAATTTGTATTTTTCTAGCAAACGGTTTTTTAATGCGTTTTACTTTGTTTACAGTAGCATTTGCATCTTTCATGGTAGCAAACTTGATACTAACAGTGTCCTTAGGATTTTCGTCCGTGTATAAGCGTCTGCCCGAACCTTTAGGTTTTTTACCTGTACCTTTTTTTGGATCTCTTTTTTTTCTCATCGGGACAATCTTCGTTTTAATCGTTTTTTATACTTAGCACTCTTTCTTTTGGTGCCATCTGATCGTTTTATTAACCCTCTTGCCTTGGCTGAGGCTCGTTCACTAAAACCTAGTTTTTTCCCTTGTCTAAGTTTGCGTCTTATAGTGCTACCTTTGGCAACCATTAGCTTCTTGGAACTCTAGTTTTTTTGCGTTTTGAATCCATCATGGCGCCACAGCCTCTGCCTTGGACCATTGTTACAGCTCCGCCGTTACGCATAAAACCCATTTTGTTTCTAACTCGTTTAGGTAATTTAGGTAAGCCTTTATTATCAGCTGGTATTGGTTTTAAATTTTTGTTGTTGACCTCACCACCAACAGCTTTTTTAGCTCCTTTGTATTTACCACCACGCTTTTTGTAAGTTCTAACTAACCAAGCGTTTGCGTACGCGCTTGGGTAAACATCAAACTTACGTTTAGCCTCTGCTTTCACTCTCGCATATAAGCTAGGATTAGCAACATTACTTGGTGCGCCTGACTTTTTCTTCGCTTTTCCACCTTTTTTTAGTTTTAATGTCTCTAAAGTCTTAGCTTGTTTAGCATGCGTATTGCTTGCTTTTTTCAGAGCTTTGGACACTTTCTTTATTTTTTTTCTTGCGTTTTTTCTAACAATCATTTAACACTTCCACCTTCTTCTTGCTTGCCTAATTCTAGAATTAGGATTATTTCTTGTTTTAGCTGAACTTTTTTTAAGTTGGCCTAAAGATCTAGCACAAAATGACTTACGCCTCTTTGCTGCTTTACTACCTTTTTTGACCTTACCTGTAACAGCACCTTTTAATTTAGAGCCTGGATTCTTCTTGCGATAGGCTTTTATGCCTTTACGCGTCATGCCTGCTCCCTGTTTGGTAGGGCGATAATTACCGCCCTTGCCAACAGTGCGTCGGACTTGTTTTGCCCTACGCTTTGGTTTTTTTACAGCCATTAGCCGTAATTTTTATTTAATATCAAAATGATAGAGTAAGCATCGCCACTAGAGTGTCCGACCGTTGTAAAGTCGATATCTCCCGTTACGCCTGAACCTGCATTATTTGGTATTCCAGAAAACTGGTCAAAATACTCGTCACCAGAGCTATCCGGAGCCAAAGTTACTGCTAGAACATTAGTGCTTGCATCAAACTCGATGTCAACACCCATGCCTCGGCAAAACCAATGGATTCTTGCAATAGCTACGCTACTACAAGCTCTGCCTTTGCTATCTGCTTTGAGTGCCGAAACATCGACTTTTTTAACAGAAGATTCGCCTGTGCCATCAGATTCATTAGTAAATTTTAATATAGCAAGCCTCTCACCATCTTGAATGGTTTGTGAGGTAACTGTATCAGCCATTATCTACTCCTATAACTCTGTAACTGCTGTTCTTTCTTTGTAAGCACCTACATAGTCAACGGTAAGTGTTTTTGCAGCAGCAGCACCATTTTGAATACCAAAGGAGAGAGCAAGCTCTTCATCGTCTGGTGCATTAGTGCTAACCACTGTGCCAGCTAGAACATTATTTTGGTACACATGAAACTTTTGGTCTTTTGGATCATAAATGAATCCTAATGTCATAAAAGTGTCATCTGCCAAAGAGTTAGGCAAAGTTAAAGTAGATTGTGTGCTGTCTTTTTCAACAATAAAGCTGATAGTTGCAGCTCCATCTGATTTTAAAAAGAACACACCATCTGTTACATCCAATGGTGTTGTGTCGGTTAGTTGTAAACCAGCGACAATGTCAGACTGAGTTGCGTCATTAGTTTTAAATCTAATGTGAAACCCGATCTGTTTGCCTGCCTCGTACTTGAAACCTTCCTTCACCAATTGAAAAAAGTCGTGGTCATTATCAGCATCGTCATTGGTAATCAACAACAACCCGCCGTCACCGTCAGTTAAGGCCTCACTGGCGTTACCAGAGCCACCTTCTGTTGTTGTAATCGTCCAATCAGACGCTAGGTAAGTATCAAAATCATTAAAGTATTGATGATACTTGTGTGGTGCAGGTGCTTTTAGTTTACCTAATGTTCCGTCAGACGAGACATTGGTAACACCCGATGTAAAATGCGTAGTCATAATCAGCCTCCTATAAAATTAGCCATTGCAAACACCATGCTTGCAACAATCATTTCTACATTATTGATAATACTCTTTGACTGTTATTTACGCAACTAAGAACTAGCTATAAGGGTTTTTACCATTAAGCTTATTTAGATGATCTATCGTGGTTTTAGCGTCAATATGTAAGATGCCATAGCCACCTGCGTCTTTCCACGCCTTAATATTGCTTTGCTTATCGTCAATCAACACATGTCCAGGTCTAGCAAACACTGCTTTGTCTTTGCCTTTTAGGGTGCATGTAATGATAACGCTTGGATGTACATATTTTCTAATCCAATAAATTTTATCTTTGGTTGCTTTGTCTCTATTTATCATGCCAGAGCAAGATAAAATCTCCCAATCAATACCACAGTTCTTGCAATAATTAACCAAATTCTGCATATCTTTCATAGGCGGTAAATCTTTAAATAAACCAGCATTAGTAAATTTGAGTTTTTGACTGTCATAGGACGCTTGTCTATCAAACGGCCCGTTAAGATACTTAGAGCTTTCAACACCACGGACGAAGTCCGCTAAGACTCCGTCCATATCAACAAATATTTTTGTTATCTCTGTCATGCTATGCCATTTTTAACCAAGCACTCACCATAGATATGGTTGGCATAATTGTTCATCTTTTTTTTGATCTCCGCTTGCTCTGCATCATGCTTTGCTTGTTCTTCTGGAGTTCTTTGCGGGTTAATTTCACACTTAACCTTTACAAATTTTCTGCAATGATGAATTGTTTTAGTTTCACAAATCTTAGCTCTTTGAGCATCAGTCAACTTAGTTTCGTCTACAAGCTCTAGAAACTCTGCAAGCCATTCTTTGCTGTCCCACTCTGGCTTTAAAGATAGAGTTTTTATATGACCATCTTCATTCTCGTAAAGAACCTTAATGCCAGCATAAGTGCTTTTTTTAACAGCGCACCACTTGTCAGTTTTTGGATTTAGAGTCTGATAACAAAGTCTGTCGCCTCTTTTAGTTGTCTCAATCCAATACTTTCTCTTGGTTCTAAGTTTATATCCCCAAGGGTAATCATCAACGACAACCGCGTTGTCAGCTGAATCTTTATTGTAAATTATATTCTCTATCATTACGCCACCTCTTTAAGTTTTTCTTTTTTCCATTCTTTGTGCTCTTGTTAATCTTCTCATACTACCCTCAATATTAATTCTTCTATGTGAATTTTTCCTAATTTAACATCATCATAACCTTCATCAATCCAGTTATCATAATGTTCTTTTGCTTTTTTGTATGTAGTAAAGTAGTCATCACAACCACCAACCCAAACAACATATTTATAATTATTCATATACCCTCCTGTTGGTTACAAATTAATTTACTCACATAGTTAATATACTAAATATTGCAACTTTATGCAATTATTTACATACATTATTTTTAATTAATTTAGACCCAAAAAAAAGGGCCAATTAAGGCCCTTCAATGTAATACTGAGGAAAAAAGTGTATTACTACTTCAAACTATGCACCTTGAGATCCAAAGATTCCTCTCCAATCAGAGAAACCAAATGAATATCTTTCTCTAGCCTTATATCTGATATTGCCAGTTGAAAAGTCTGGTTCCATAGAAGTCTCCATTGGAGATCTTTGGAACATTTTAAGACCTTCACCTGCGCTGTTTACAGATGTAAGAATAAAGTATGCGTCCGGATCAGTTAGATAATGATTAACTGAGTAGCCACCAGGCATAACACCTGTGTTTCTAATCGCGTTAATATCGTTATCAGCAGTTCCAGATCTTAACTGAGAGTTTAAAATTCTGTCAGCCACAAAAACGAGTTGTGGTGGGACAATAAGTTTGTCCGCTTGTACAGAAATTGTTAGTCCTCTGTCATCTGTAAATGTTGATATATCGATAAGATTATCTTCCAATGACGCCTCATTCAAGTCAGCCATGGTTGTTGCTCTGTTTGCAGCTGTACCACCACCGGAAAGTGGGTGATCTGTTGCAATTAGAGATTTACCATCACCGCCTGTAAAGCTAGATGAGAAAGCATTGTTAAGAACATCAGCTCCTTTGACTTCCTTAGTGTTAGCCATAGATTTTGCTAATGCTTTTACATATCTTTTACCTAAAGAATCATAAAGATTGTCTTCAACTGCCTCTTCTGTTAAAGCAAACGCTAATGCCACGGTATCGTGTGTATAACGTGCACTGTAACTTTCAGATGCGTTGTCGAATTGAACCCCTTGTCCTTCAGACTTAAGTGGTGCGGAACCAAATCCTGTAATTAATACTTCTTCTTCAAATGCTCTATTTGAATCTTCGACAACGAAAATATCTTCATACTCGTTCTCATAAGAGTCATAGGACATCCCAAAAAGGGCATTAAGACCAGGCTCTAGCTCTTTCGCTAATTGTGCTCTTGATATAGCCATAATTTACTCCTTAAGCTAAACCAGCACCTTTCTGTCCCATTATGTGGTTTTGAATCACACAAAGAACATTGGTGTTAGCCGATGAAACATCGTCGTTATCAGGATCCTGAGATACATCTAATGCTTTGAGTGGTAAAGTTGCTGTAGTAGCTCCTGTACCAACATCAAGTTCTGTATTAGATATCCCAGACGAAGTATCGCCAACTGGTGATCCATCAACAATGTCGAAATTTCCGAACAAGTCTGCTACTGGAAAAGCAGCATCAGCTTGTATTTCAAAAACAACATTAGGATCATCAATGACGCTTGCAATAATATCCGAAGCAGCAATACTACCCGGATAGTGATTTTTAAACACTTGTTCGCCTGTTGTTGGATCAGTGTATTGAACGCCGTTAAACACACCGACAATTGGAACAGTGCCAGAAGCCGCATGGCGACCAATAACCCCAGCAGTTAGCTGAGTGACCAAGTCTCCTTGGAATATTGGTGTCGTTGCTCCGCTAGCAATCCTATATCTAGATTGACCTCCAGAATAAGGTGCTCCACCAGTCATACGAACAGGTTTACATCCAAATGCGCTATTATTATTAGCCATAGAATATTCTCCTAAATATGATTGTTACTTTTTCCCAAAAGTAACATCAGATCTTCTATCGCTGTCGTACTTCACATATCTGCTGTCTTTTTTCGATTCGTTAAACATATTATTGTCCAACGCATCTTTTTTTCTTGCAGTTTGTTCCTCGTAATAAGCATTACGCTCATTCTTGGTTTCGATTGGTATTTTCGCTAATAAAAGACCTTCACTATAAACTAAACCAGCATGTCTTGAATTGTCGTCAGCTACAGGTAAAGCAAATTCTGTGGGTAAGTCTGTGCCTCTTACGAGTTCCCATCCTTCTCTAAGTCGTCTACTTACATTAGCTACATCCTGCTGTCCCAACATAGATTCTCTTATCCATCGATATTCGTATCCCTCTGGTGGAGCAGGTGTTTCAAGTTTTCTTACTGGTCTCCATGGTTGTCTACGAGTATTATTAGCGTGATTCTCGGATTCACGGGAATTTCTGGAGTGTGTCATATCGTTATTTTCTTCGGTTGTCATTTTGCCTCCCTAGACTGTATGCGTTGTTTTTCTTTAGCAACGGATTTTAACCACGCGTCTTCCGACATACCATGTGGTTTTAATCCACGGAGCCTAGCAACCTCAGATTTTGAAAATTGCACACCGTTCTTTTTGCCTTGTGTTTTTTGCCGACCTCCTACGGAGGCTGAGGCGACTCTTTGCACAGCGGGCCGATCCTCACTTTGTTCAGCGTTTCCCGATTGTAAACCAGGATAAACTTTGTAAACTCTTTGGTTAAGTTCTGAGTAATATTCATCAGAATCAGGCTCATAGCCTTCATTAACCAGATTCATGTGTGTGTATTTGGCGTATTGGGTTGCCTCAACATTTTCACCAAACCATTCATTTTTAGAATACCACTCAAGCGCCTCTTGTGTTGGTGGCACAGGTGCCTGTTGTGGCTGTTGTTGATAGTTTTGTTGTTGACCTTGGTACGCTTGTTGACTTTGTGTATTAGCCTCTTGTTGTCTTTGTTTAGCTATACGAACTTTCTCTTTTTGTATAGAAACCTCATTTTTAAGACTGTCAGCCTTAGATATTAAATCAGCATCGCCAGATTCATGTGCTTTTTTGTACAATTGATCTGCTTCGCGTTCTTTAACTTGTACTGCTTCTTCTTCTTTTGCTAACAAATTTTGCTGATAAGTCACAGCTGCATTGTAATATTGTTGTACTTGTTGATTTTTTTCTAAAAGTTCTTGCTCTAATCTAGCTGCTTTCTCCTCAGCCTCTCTTCTTTTAGCATTTACTTTATTAATTCTTTTTGATACACCCTTGGTATAATTTTCTAATTCATCGTCACTTGAGGGCGCAGTTGCTTCCTGTTGTTCAGACTCAGTAATCTCTACCTCAACCTCTTCAACTTCTGGTTGTACTTGATTTTGTTCGTTTTCTATCGTCATAAGCTCACTATATCATCTGGATCAAGAATTGTGGCTATTACTTCATCATCGTTGATGATTCGTACCTCTGCACCATCCTCAAGTTTAAATCTCGAACCAGAGTAGCGTCCGATTAAAACCCATTGTTTTTCTTCGCACCAAGGCGTGTCTCCATACCTAGACTTATCGTTATAGCATAATGGTCCTTTTTTTACCACATACGCTACAACGGTTGCTAGCGCCTCACGGTCTGTTGTTTGTTTAGTTAGCACGATGCCACCATCTGTTCTAGCTTTACCAGCGTAAGGTAATACCAACATGCGCCATCCTGTTGGTTGTGGCATCCTTTCTAAAATTGAAGCATCAAGTTTTTCAGGATCCAAAACTCTATTGTTTGGATCAATATATGCTTCTGCAAGTTTTTTGTTTACAGCTTTCTCTTGTGATGATGCCGTCATATTTGTTTTCCCATGTCACTTATTGCGTTTGCAATATAGTATAAAGCAGAAAGCTCTCCTTGCAAATATTTATAATGTTCAATATCTTTTAAACCGCCAGACATAAGAGTTTCTTGAATCTGTTGTTCACGGGCAGAAATAACTTTCTTAATGTTATCGATTACTTGAATTTCGTCCATAAATTAAGATTTTTTTGGCCTACCTCTTTTTTTTGCCGCTGGTTTTTTTGGTTTTGCTTTTTTAACTGTAGCTTTTTTCTTTACTGGCTTTTCCTCTTCAACAACTTCGCCATTAATTATAGCCATTTTTTTTGCTAGCCTATCCATATTTTCTTGATGAGCTTTTGCAGATGCTTGCAGTTTTTCTACGAGACTTTTTGCTTCTTGTTCTCTTAAAAGTTTTTTTTCAGCTTTTAATTTTTTTTGTGCCTCTAATTTATATGATGTCGTCATCTAATTCCTCTCAATTTATTTTCAAGTTCAAGCAGTTTAAGATCTGCATTTTGTCTTAATCTATCTACTGCTACTCCAAGTTTATCATCAGCAATTTGTTTTTGCACATTTAACCTGTCTTGTTGTATTTCACTATCCATGATTTTTTCTTGTTGTCTTTGTGTTTGTTTTGCAACAAATTGCTCTGATTCCATGTCAAGCTCTTTATTGCGCAAATCTAATTCCTGTTTTCTAATTTCAACTAATGGATCCTCGCTACCACCCATACCAATAGATTGTAAAAACTCATTGGCTAGTTGTGCCATAATTTGAGAACTAAATTGCTCAATAAGCATCTGTATTTGTTGTTGTATTTGTTGCGATTCTTGTGCTGACACTTGTTGCATTTGTGCCTGTATCTGTTGTATTTGTTGTTGCATTTCAGGTGGCATTTGCTCTTGTGCCATTTGCATAGCCATAAATTGTAAGTGTTGCATACAATGAGATATTATCAACGCTTGTATTTGTGGAGTTTGTTTTACAACATCGGTCAAAAATAGACTTTTGTGTGCATCGATATGAGCTTGGTGATTCTGCTCTGCAAACGCTTGAGCAGGTTGACCTAACAGTAAACCAGCATTTTCTTGACCTGCATCGATAGGTTGTGGTGTATTGTCTGCTGGTGGTTGTAAAAGTGCATCTACATTATCTACACCCAAAGCTGCATACATTCTTCGATAGGCCTCATAAATGCCTGTCGGACCGTGTATTTCTGGATTGGATTGCACCATTTGTAATAGCTCTTGAGCCAACGTAACTCTTTGACTTTGTGAAAAAATATTAGGATCTGAGACAGGTATGATGTCTACTCTATCATCAAAGTCCATTTGCTTGACTTCTTGTGAGCCGCTGCCAACTTGATAATTATAAACAGGTGGCAGATATTCACTAAAAACTTTTGCTAATAAGCCAAACTCAATACGTTGTGCATAATGCAATCTTTTGTGTATTGCGCTCATAACTTTAGTGCCTCGTTCAAGCAAAGCTACGGTCGTGCCAACAGGCATTGCTTGATTCATGTCGCCTACGTTCATGTCAGCTATAGCTGCAAATCTTTTACCGGAGTCAACCAAAATACCTAAAAGTTGCATAAGAACATTACTAGGTTCTTTTATTGGTAAAGGTATTAGGTTTTCTCTTAAAGATCCACCCGTGGTGTCAATATCTCTAAACTCTCCCGGTTGTAGTGGGTCATCTTCATCTCTAATACGCATGCCTCTTGCTTTAAAACCAGCAGGAAGATTGGCTAATGTACCAGCATCAATGAGCTGTCTTAATATTGAGGTTGATGCTTTGGAAAGGCCGCCGATCATGTGCGATAAACCTAAACCATAAAAACCTAATCCTGGCAAAAATTTATATTGAACAAAATAGTTAATTTTACTCTTCAATACATCGTTTTCCTTATAGTTTCGTCGTATTGAAAGTATTTTTTGCGAATCTTCCTCAATAGTTACAATATATGGTAATTTCAAACCTGTGGGCATGCCTTGTGCATCTAAATCTTCAAAACCCTCTATATCTAATACTGTATGAACTTCATAAACTGTCCTGTTTCTATTTTCTTTGTAACTTGGTGAAATGCCTTGTATCTCATCAATAGCCTGCTCAATCTCATCTAAATCTTCACTATATGAACCTGAACCAATGTCTACATTTGCATAAAAACCAGAAACTTGTTGTTTTTTAATCTCATTCGCAGACATGCTGATGGAATGTGTGATTCTTTCAGCTGAACTAATATCTGCTGCTTCATACGGAACTATGAGATCTTCTGGCGCTACAAACTTAGCGACTGCTCTGTTCAATACAAAGTCAAAATATATTTTCTTAAAACAAGAGCCAGCGAGTGGTAAATAAAACAACATTTGATCCAATTCAGGATCGTACTCATCCATCTCGTTCATAATGTAATAATTCATAAACTCTTGAACACGCTCTGCTTGGCTTTCTGTTTCTATGGTTCTAGCGCCAACTATTTCTGTTTTTACTGGTCCTTTCGCGGGCAACATTTCTTTGTAGGCTTGCGCTTGAAACTGTGTAACTGCCTCCGCCAAGATCGGATGAACTACACCAGATGAGCCTTCAAAAGGTTGCGATCTTGTATCGTCAAATTTCATGCCTAAGTATTTCAAGCCATCTGTATATGTTTTTTCCCACTCGGATCTAGATTGTTTATCTGAATCTATTGCATCTAAAAGATCGTTAGATATTTTTTCAAGGGTGTTTAAATCTATAAAATCAACTAAATTAGCATCAAAACTCATTTGTGGCTGCGTTGGTGCTTGGATTTCATCATCTAGTAGGACTTGTTCTTCATTTACCAACACTTGTGCTGCTGCTTGTATTTGCTCGTCTCTCGTAGTATCAGGAACAATATTTATTGCTGATCCTTGAACTTTTACATCTGGATCATTGTTGGTGCCTAATTTATCAATAGCCATTTTAATGTATCACCTTATTTTTAAGATTTTCTTCAAAATATATTTCTGTGCCTATAATAGCCTCTAATTCTCCATCTAGCAAAAGACCGTGATACTCTGCAATAAGTTTTGCTGATTCAAGACTAGGCGCATGTATTAACGGCCCAACATATTCAGTGCCATCCCACAAAAACTTAGTTGCATAAGTTTTTAATAATAAACTGTCCTGTTCTTCCTTAATAATTTCACCTCATCTTGATAGTCCTCATATAAAGATATGAAACCACCTTGTCTAAATCTCATCAAAGCCATTGTAGCACTGTCACAATAGTCATCATAATCACCAAAAGGGAAAGACGCCATCTCCTCGATAACTTCCTCTGCAAAATCATCTTCTGGTGCCCATACCATGCCTGACTCAAATATAGGAGCAACGCTATTCATGCGCGCTACTTTATCTTGTCCTCGGCTTGGTGTGTACGATGTAACGGGTATACCCATGCGTCGTAGTTCATGCGTTAGTGGTGTTCCAGATGCTTTTGCCTCAATCAATACACAATCTGGTTCCCAGTATCTATACTCCTCTAAAGCCAGTTTTTTCAACTCTGGAAAATCACACCTAACTCTTTTTGCATCAAGCAATATAATTTCGTCGTTGTTCTCATCACCTCTATTGAATATTGCCCATGTTGTAATAGCTGAATAGTCAGCTGTTTCTTTTTTTGAGAACGCCGTATCATAGCTTTGTATGACATAACTGTAAGGTGGTACATCCTCATCCTCCCATCGATTCCACCATTCTCTTTTAACAATAGATCCTTCCTCAGCTGTTGGGTTTTGCATCCATTGACTATTCCATTTAGATATAGGTAATGATGCTTTTACTCCCAATAGTTCTTCTTTCTTCCAAAACTCAGGCCACAACGGCTTTTCTGAATTTGGCATGATTGCAGGAAACTCAACAACTTCCCATTTGTCAGCATTTTCTTCACCTTGTTTATTTAGCACTTTACCGACCAAATCTTTAGTACTCCATCTAGTCATTACTATCACTATAATACCGCCTGGCTGTAAACGCTGCCGTGGTCCAGATGTATACCATTCGTATGCTGATTCCAACGCTTTGGGTGAAAGCGCATCCTGTTCAGAATGTGGATCATCTATTATGAGTAAGTCTGCACCACGACCTGTAATAGCACCACCGACACCAGCAGCAAAGAACTCGCCCTCTTGATTACTTGTCCAACGCCCAGCTGATTTGTTGTCTGCTTGTAGTTTAAGTTCGGGAAAAATGTGTTGATATTCAGTGCTATCTATGATGTTTCTTACCTTTCTGCCAAACCTTACTGCAAGTTCAGCTGTGTGAGTGGTTTGTATTATTTTTAAATTACCTCTTCTGCCCATCATCCAAGCAGGAAAAAAGGTTGACGCAAACTCTGACTTGGAGTGTCTAGGCGGTAAACAAACAATTAACCTTTTTAGTTTACCATCGGCAATTTTGTTGAATTTATCAGCTATTATTTTATGGTGTCTGCCTTCAATAAAGTCTGGCCACATGTGTTTTATAAAACTAATAAAGTCACTTTGACAGTCATCTTGCTTTTCTAATTGATCGTATCTTTGTAATAAAGCAACCGCCTCAGCTTTATCTTGTTCAGATAAAATATCAAAATCTTTGAATGATACATCTTTCATAAACGAGCTGAGAAACAAGGTAGCGACGATATTTTTTGCAACTCAGCTCTAAGCGTAAAACGCCTTAGAGTAGTATTACACACTGTTATACTTCGTGCCATTCCTTGCCTTCAAATAATAAAGCTTCTGCCTCTCTTCTTCTTACCAAACCTTCCAAAACTACTTTTTCACCGTTTACAGTAGCTTTATTCCAAAGCTTCATGCGTTTTGGCACCTCATCATATTTTTGTTCATTTAAAAATCTTATTGCTGAACTACCTTTTGCTGCATTAGGACCTATGTTAAAACACCACGCAACAAGCGCTGAAAACTGATTTTCGCTTAGATTAACATTAACCATGTTGTTTATATAAGACTCATATTCATGGAGCTCTTCTGCTAATAGCTTGTCTGCATCTTGTAATGTTATTTTCATACCATCCTTGACTGGCTTACCTTTATACCTAGTTGAGCCGTACCCAATTGTAGGCACGTTAGCTGCGCACCTGTAGCTAACGGCCATATCACCTTCAGTAGGACACCCCTCAAACTTCTTGATTAATTGTTTTCCTTCTTCTGAAATTTGCATGTTATTCTCCCCATACTTTTGTTTTCTTACCGCCGTCGTAGTCGACTGCAAGGTTTTCTTTTTTAAGCAAGTCTGCAACATTGCCTTGATCGCAGAATACATCGCCTAAAACTCTTCCATATTTATCTGTTCCATAAGATCTTAATGTTATATCACCAACCAACCACTCTTTCAATTTTGCTTTTGCTAATAAGCCTAGCTCCTTTTCTTTAGTGCGTTCAGGATATTTTTTAATGTTAATCCGGCTTTCCGGAGTGTCAATTTTGGCTATTCGTACTGCTTTATTATGTAATTGTACCGAAAAACCAAGATCTATGGTTTCTAGACGTATAGTGTCTCCATCGGTAACAGATCGAAGTTTGCATTTATATACAAAAGCCTCTGGTGAGCTAGCCATTAGTCATCACCTTTATGACTTGCGCCAAAGTAAAAAGATATTATGGCACTAGCAAGTCCGCCTAGGTAGCCAAGCACTAGGTTAATTAGTGCCTCACTATTTTGTTCTGGTGGTTGTAGCGTTACTAAAAATATATAACCTAAAAAACCAGCTATTGTGGCAATACCTATGATTCTAGCCGTCCAATCTTTGCTAAACATACTTCTTGCGTTTTGTTTATCCTCTGTTTCCAGCTTGAAGACATCAACATCCAGTTCTTTCATTTTTACTTTAAAATCTTGTTCAGCTTGTTTTATCTGCATCATTTGCTCAGGCGTAGCATTTTGTATCGCAGTTTGTATGTCTTTAGGATTATTGGCACATCCCAACACTTCTGAAATCATGTTGCCTGCCATGCCTCCCATTGGACCACCTAACGCTGTGCCGATTGTGGGAGCTACCTGTCCTAATATGCCTTTTATTAAATTTTTCATATTTTTTCCTTAACAGTATAAATCGTTAATTTATCTTTTTTACCTTTTACGTTAATAGGTTTTAGTAATTTTAATACAATTTTACAATTTTTTGCAGTTTGATCGCCAACTAAGATATCTACATCAACTTCTTTGGTTGCCGACTCTAGCCTTGCAGCTGTGTTTACAGGATCTCCAATAGCAGAATAATCAAAGCGATTTTCAGATCCCATATTGCCAATGACTGCATATCCAGACTGACAGCCAACGCCTACTGCAACCGGGGTAGATAATGTTTTGTTCAGTTCGGCTATGGCTTTTTGTATATCTATTGCAGCTTGGACCGCTTTGGTTTCGTGATCTTTACAATCTAAGGGTGCTCCAAAAATGAACATCCCTGCATCGCCGATGAATTTGTCTGTCATGCCACCTAACTTTTGCACTGCGTTTACCTGGACAGTCAAAGTTTTGTTCATAATATCTGTAACTTCCTCTGGTGATAATTTTTCGCTTAACGAAGTGAAGCCGCGCAAATCGGTGAAAAGATAACTGCAATATTTTTTCTCGCCACCTAGTTTTAACAAATCTGGGTTATCTTGAAGTTGTTTAACCTGTCGCGGATCTAAATAATGTTCAAATTGTTTTTTAATTTGTTGACGTAATAAATACTCTTTTCTAAAGCGTAAATAGAAAATAACGCTGCCAACAACAAATTCTGACACTAAAGTCCATGAAAAATCCAATAAAATGCCATTTTTAATGCTAAAAACGCCTAAGAAGCCTGTCATGGCCATGAAAATAACGCCGAAGGCTAACGCCTTGGTCATGCTAAGATATGCGCATACAAGCGAAACTGTGAGCACAAAAATCGCAAAAATCAAAATTTCGGCTGCTAATGCCCAATCTGGTATTTTTGGAGAATCTTGAATCAAAATTGACTCAGCTAAAGCTGCTTGAACTTTGTGTGGGCCAAGCAAACCGACAGGGGTTGCAACTTGTGGCATGACACCTGGAGCATCTACAGATACAAAAACAAATTTACCATCGACATTCATTTCGTCTAGTGTGGTTTCTGGAGTTTTCACCCAGCTAATCCATTTTCTGCCTAAGCGGTCAACATCAACTGGCGGTAAACCTTGCACGGTTATTTGTTGCATGCCATTTTCATCGCCTTTAATTATGTAGGTATTAGCACCTGCCAAAACTTTTAAAACCTCTGTGCCGTAAGATGAAACAAAACCGTCTGGCGTTTGCATGAGTAAAGGTAAGCGCCTTACTAAATTATCGATTTCGGAGGGAGCTGATGACAGACCTTGGGGGATATACATGAATTGTTGGCTGTTCGTGACAACTCCCTTAGCCATAATACCACTTATATTTTCACCAAGTAAAACAGTTCCGCTAGTTTTTGGATAAAAGCCATTATCATATTCAAACATAGCTAACACGCTTGGACTGTAGTTTAGTGCTTCTAGAAACACATCATCACCACCAAAACGATCTGCTTGTGGAAACGATACTACCCAACCAACTCCTATAGCTCCAGCATTTAGCAAATCAACATGTATTTGTGCAAGCTCTTGTCTTGGAAATGGCCAACCGCCAGATTTAAAAATATCTTCTTGCGTTATATTGAGAATTGCAAAGTTGCCACTAGGCTCATATTCTTTAACAAAAGCATCAAAGGTTTGTAGTTTTAAGATCTGTAAAGGATATGACTGAAATACTAATGGCAACAATAGTATTATAAATACTGTAAATATTACCTTTTTCATCCAGAACTTTGTTTTATAGTTATAACCGATGAAGATGTGCCATTGATTTGAACTGTTTTTGTAACTCCGTCTTGTATAAAGATAACCGTGTAAGAATCATCACCATCCACTAAAACTTGCGCGTTTTGATTAACCATACGCATTAGCTTAACTTGGTTGCCTTGAATAATCGTTGTAATCTGTGTTTCTAGGTCTTGCCCAAAGTTAGTGCCTACTAGCTGAACACCATTGGAAAAGTTAGTTAGTTGGTCTTCTTGCTCTTTTATGCCTAGCTCATCTAATACGTCTAGTAGGTTTTCAAAAAAGTCTGTCGCTAGGTAATCTATATCTAGCTCTGAAAAAGACATGTCTTCTTCCTCTTCCAAAAAATCTTCTGCTAGCGCATCTATTTCCAAATCTGTAAATTCCAAATAATCTGACTGTTCGCTCTGTTGTTGTTCCTCATTGATGACTTCTTCTTTAGGTGGCGAGACAATAAGCATGTTGTCAATAAAATTAAGATCTATGTCTAAAGTTATTGGTTTGGTGGGTGCTTTCTCATACATAGAAGTGGTGGTCGCTTGATAAGGTTGATTAAGTGTAGTTTGCCCAGCTGCGGTTTGCACCACAATCTCACCACTTGCGTTACCAAATTCATCCGGGAGTAAAATTACGAGTGCCTTGCCCAAAAGATCAACGGAACACACAAAATCTGTGCCTTGCACAAAAATTTGTGAAGTGGGTGTAGATAGCGTAATGTTTTTCTTGTTTAGTTTATTTGCGTTACCGCTGATAAACCGTATCGTGCCACTAGCAAACTGTAGGGCCATTTTAGATTTATCAGGGTTACTATTAAAGACATATTCGTCTATAAGAAGATTGCTATGCTCTGTAAGTTTTACAGTAGATTCATCAAGGAATGTAATGGCAATGCGGCCAGCAGAGGTTTCAACATTATCTAAAGAGTTAATGTCAAAATCTAACTCAGCAGCAAAAGTCTCGTCTCTAACAACTCTGCCGTATCCTGTTAATTCAGTAATATCTCCTATCGCATCAGCATGAAGTGGTGGTGCCACCATCATTTTGAACGACGCAAATATTAGAATTTGAAGAATTAGTTGAGATGGATAACCAATCACGAGCTAAAGTTGAAGATTGAGTGATGTCTAGCGTGTTATTGCTGCCATCAAGATCTAAATTAAAATAACCAGAATCAGATGCTGTAGTACCAGAGTATCCACTAGCAGTAAAGTTTATTGTGTTAGTGCTGCCGTTTATGTCCATATAGTTGACTGCGTTTTCATAATCTATATCAAAGTCAAACACGTTAGAATCGCCAGTGATAATCCAATCTAAATTAAGATAGGAAGAGTCAGCGTTTTCTGCTATTTTAATATCTGCCTCATTGCTAGATCCTGTTACATCAATATTTAGGTCAACATAATCAGCTGTAATCAAGCCTGTAGAGTTCATCAACAAGTCCCAAACATTGCTATCGCCATCAAACTCAAAAAAACCAGTAAAGTTATCGCCGTCAATACCGTCAGATCTAAAGACATTTGAAGATCCTATTTGATTGATGTCAAGTGTCATTGACACACCATCGAGGTCCATTGCGGTCATCGAGGTTGTAGTGGCGCTAGTGCCGCCGATAAGGTTTGAAGAGCCAAGCTGTTCTAGATCTATAGTAGCTGAATTCCCGGTTTGCTGTACAAAGATTTCGTTATCTGCAAAAACAGTTGTGCTAAACAATAAAAAAAACAAGAGTTTATTCATCATAATATTCCCAAAAATTTCGTTCGCGCCCTTGTTTTACAATATCTACGATACCAATTTCTATAGCTGATTGCAAAGCGATGGACTTACTTTCATTCATAGCGTTTCCTGTTTCAAACTCTATTAGTTCTGTAGAGTTATTGGTAAACCTAAATACATCGCTAGAAATACCAACCGATAAAATAGTTCTGGTCGTCAAGTTTTCTAATAAGATCTCACCAGTGCTTACGGATACAACTCTTATTGAAACCAAAACAGTATCCTCCCGGTATTGTTTAGATCTGCCGATTCCTAGCGTTCTAGCGCCTGCACCGCCTGTGCGTAGATTTGTGTTGTAATCCACTATACCGCCTTCGATAATAAGGCCCGCGAAGAGTAACGGCAATTGTTCTGTTTCATCCTCAAACTTCTCACGAGTCGATCTAATTATTTGGCGCTCACGAGTGATGTGATCGATATTTACGCGCTCGACCACACGAAAAAAACCAGATTGTTTTAGAGCTCTTATTAGATAAGTCTCAGGTGCTTGCGTCATGGCTGTGCTGAAATTTGCATAACCGTCTACTGATTTTCTTTGTCCGGTAAAGTCGCCAAACTTATAAACAGCAACTATGGGTTGATCTTTGGGTTTTGGTATATTAAGTATCTCCTGCGTTATCGGCAAATTAATAAAAGCGTCTTTAGAAAAACATTGAGCTTTGCCGACGATAGAGACAAGATCTTTGTAATCTCCTTCGGGGTTAGTAAGACATGGTGATATTAATTTAGCGTGCGAAGAGCAACTAATTACCAAAACCAAAGTCGCCGATTGGTACAATAATTTCAGTAGTCGTGCCATCTAAAGTATTAAAAATAGTTAGGGTTATGTAAGTCCCGTCGCTGGACCAACTGATTATGTTATCAAATAAAGTAAAAGATCCTGTCGTCTCTGGATTCTCACCAAATAACTGCTCTACGATCTGTCTGCTGATCTGTGCAAAGATGCGTGATTCTAGGTTTTTGGTGAATCTAGAAATCACTGAGTTTTCCTCATCTCTCTTTCTTTGTTCTTCCAAGGCCTTCAGGTCAGCTTTTAGTTGTTCTTTTCGTGAAAACTCTTGTTGCTCAATCGTAAGATAATGTGCTGAGGTGCCAATACCACTGAAAGATGGAGATTTAAAATTAAATTTAATTTCGTCTGCTCTCAGATTTGTAGCAAATATACCTACAAACAAAATTAATGCCCAAAGAATTATTATTTTGTAATGTAGTGGTAAATTAATCTTTTCTTTGGTCATCTCTATTTGCCTTTGCCAGCCTATCTGTATGCATAAGCTGGGGTACTCCTAGTATAGTCTTTAGTAAAGTGTCTTGTCTAATAATCTCATTGTCTACAGATCTTACTCTGTCGATAAGCGCAACCAAGATACCGTGCTGAGAGTCAAGCTTTTGGCCTAATCTCTGTTCTATTTCAGATATTTGTGCTGATACTTTTTCATCTAAGACATCTACTTTGGTTTCCATGCCATCAATAATTTTATTAATAAGCTTCCAAATAAATAGACCAAGACCTATGGCCGCAGCTATTGGGAAACCAACTTCGTTAATTAACTGTACGACTGAGTCCATTTAGATGAACTCCGCTATAACTATTGCTCCGACAATAAATGGATAAACGGCCCAAATCATATTCTCTAATTTATCAAACCGTTTTGAGCCTTCCTCAAGACGCCTATCAATGCTTTTGTATAGAACTTTGCACTCTCTTTCGTGTGATTCAATAGCTTTAATTGCGTCTTTAACAGTTGCCATTATGTTTTCTTTTTCTTTACTCTTTTGGTTGTGTAGGCCTCATTGACATCTGGTGTAGATTTATCATCTGCCACATAACGACCTTTTTTGTTTCTAGCTCTTACTTTTACTTTTTCAGTGCCAGTAACTTTATCCCATAGATTACTAAAAAATTTCATATTATTTTTCTCCTTCAGACTCATCGTCTGATAACACTTCCTCAGCTTGCTCTTTAACAGAGTTAAGCAATGAGGTTTCAAAAACATTAAGACTAGCATTTACCTGGTCTATTTGGAATTGCAATCTTGCTCTTTGATTTCTAAGATCTATAACTTGTGAGTGTATATATTGTTGTTGTTCTGATAAATCACTAATTTTAAACTCTTTATCGTCCAGCACAACTACTGGTTCTTTATTTTTATTCGTCGCCATAAAATTCTCCTAAAAAATTAACTTAATGTTTTTGTAACACTTGTAGGCGTTACTTTTTCAGCTATTTGTGCATCTACATTTGCTTTTAAAGCTGTAACTTCATCACTACCTAACCCAGCTTCAACCCAGCCTTGTACATCACTAGCTTTGAGATCAGACCAATTAATAAAACTAGATAGATCATCTGTACTAACACTTTGACTACCATAAACTGTAGCAGTTTGTGGGTTGCCATCAGAGTCCTTATTAGAACTATCAGATCCAGTTAATCGCCAGTGAACATTATGCACCACATTTGATTTGCCGCTTTTTGATGGGTATGTGTCGCATGTGTTTACATCCCAAGTATAAGATATTGCCATATTATTTCTCCTTTAAATTTGCAATTTCACTTTTTAGTGACTCTATTTGTTCTTGTTGTTCTTGAACAGCTTTTATAAGTATAGGCACAAAAATTGAGTATTTAACTGATTTTATACCTTCATCATCTGTCTTTACTAGGCTTGGAAAAACACTTTCTAACTCTTGAGCAATGACACCAATTTGTTTGTGATCGCTTCCAATAAAGTTGTAGTTTCTTATTTGCACTTGATTTATGTCATCAAGTTTATTTGTAGCATCTACTATGTTTTCTTTTAGATTTTGATCTGAAATACCTGTGTAAGAGTTATTTGTGTTCTGCACATCGCCATCACCTTTTATTCTAAACTCACCTGCATTCCCAAAAAACTGAGCCACATTACCAGTTGCACCTACATCAATTGCACTCTTTATCCTGCCATTACTACCATTTAATAAAATACCAAAGTTAGACGAATCAATAGTTGTTGATGTTGTTCCTATAGTAACTTGTCCTCCAGAATGAATCCTGATTCTTTCAGCATTATTTGTTTGAAACCTCATATAGTTTGAATCATGGTCATAAAGTATTTGACCTATATTATTATCTTGAGGGTCACCAAAATTTACATATCCAAAAGAAGTATTATCTGTTGTTTGTAACTCTATACCTGCTGAAGAAGCAGCAATATCTAAAGGTGCTGAAGGTGAAGTTTCTCCTATACCAACATTTCCATCTTTATCTATTCTCATCTGCTCTGAAAGTGTGCCTGAACTTGCAGTTTTAAAAGCTAAAATACCACTTGTTGCATCTGAAGATGTTTTTGATTGTATTTGACCAATCTCTGTACTTGAACTTTTAAAAGTAAGATTTGTTCCTCTGCCATCAACAGATGCAGAACTATTTTGTAATAATAATGTTGTAGATACTCCACCAGTTCCTTCGTTAACATGTAAAGGTTCTGAAGGACTAGTCGTTCCAATTCCAACATTTCCTGAAGAATTAATACGCATTCTTTCTGTTCCATCTACATCAAAACCGATAATGCTATTACTAACAGAATTACCTTCATCTGATTGTAGTAATAGGCTTCCATTATTTGCGAACAATCTTGCATAACCACTAGCAGAGGTATCTGTTAATCTTATTGCAGGGTCAGCACCCTCTACATCAAGTTCATCATCAGGACTTGTAGTTCCAATACCAACATTTCCTGAGGCATCAATGGTAACTCTTTGACTGCCACCTGTATGAAATTGTATTGTTTCAGTGCCAAACTCTGCATTTGCATCAGCAGTTAATACTAATGAGCCACTTAAACCTGCTATAGAAGCATCATAATTATTGTCGGTATCTGTAAAATTTATTGCTGGTGTGCCTTCTGAAATTGTAATATCGCCACCAAAAGTTGCACCTTTATTAAAAGTTGCAGCACCTGCATCTGACATATCAAGAGTAAGGGCATTAAAAAACGAGCCACCATCGTTACCCCTAAAAATAATATCTTTATCTTGCACAATACTAATAAGCTGAACATCTGTAGAATCAGATTTTAATTGTGCCCATTCAGTTCCAGCATCTTTAAATTGTACTATTCCCCCGTCAACATCAATTACTAGTTGATTAGCTGAATCTAATGTCATAGTTCCACTTGATAAAGCTAATGTGGTTCCATCTAGTGTAAAATTATCTACCACTACACCTGCGTTTGCAGTTACAACACCACCTACAGCCAGAGTAGAAGCCATATCTACAGCTCCATCTATATCTACTGCGTCTAGGTTAGTTGTGCCATCTACATCTATATCTCCAGATATGTCTAGTGCTGTACCGATAAGAGTTTGTGAAAAAGTGACTTGTCCGTTAGAGGCTATAGTCATAGCGTCTACATCTGAGGCAGATCCTATAGTTTTACCGTCTCCAATAATTAGATCATCAGTAAGTGTAACTATACCTGTAACTCCTAGTGTGCCACCAATAGTCATGTCATCCGTAACTGTTAGATCGTCTGAGATAGTTAAATCATCTACTGTTGTAGTACCGCCTAGATTTAAGTTAGTAAAAGCATCTACTATAGCTGCGCCAGAGCCAGCTCCGTCTGAATATACAGCTTTGACGTGGCCCGCTGGGATCGTTACATTTGCGCCAGATCCTTGCGAAATAATAATATTTTGTGATCCTGATGTACCGTTTTCAATAAACCAAAGTTTAGATACGGTATTTGGGCCAATCGTTATGGTGCAAGCTGAGTCAAGTGTGCCTGTGTATTTTAAATAAATAGATC
>VTLG01000029.1_pt1 | contig 55204 bp, 53 predicted proteins | sample 4694571 | NCBI WGS metagenome assembly VTLG01 (sample SAMN12604809, study PRJNA352737) | marine metagenome | biome: ENVO:00000447; feature: ENVO:00000209|ENVO:00000569|ENVO:01000036; material: ENVO:00002151; isolation source: viral sequences binned using virsorter ... | reverse complement strand
TATTAAGTAAGAATCAAAACTATTATTTTGATGTTGATGCAATTAAAGAACCAACAAGACGCAAGCGAAGTGTATGGAATGTAACCAAAAAAGGATACAAAGATGCACATTTTGCTGTATATCCACCTGAATTAATAATACCTTGCATCCTTGCAGGTTCAGAGAAAAATGATATAATTCTTGACCCATTTATCGGATCAGGTACAACAGCAATGGTCGCAAAATCATTAGGAAGAGATTACATAGGTTGCGAATTGCATGAGGATTATGGTAAACTAATACAGAAGAGATTAACAGAATGACTGATACTAAAGAACTTAAAGCTATTGCACGTTTCTATAAAGATTGTGAGCATGGATTTGCGACTAATGATGGATACTATGCTATTCCAATTATGGGCAGTAAGACTCAATTAATGGTCATACATGAGGGTCAACATTTAAAACAATGTAGGAATGAATCCTCTGCACGTAGTTATATCAAACAGCATAAAAAGACAAAAGCAAAGAATAACAAGGGGGGACGCTGAAAGTGTCCCTATAGTGTACCTCACAGATGACCTTTATGGCAACCCGCAGACGCACTTCAGCAACCAAATCCGCTAAAGCAGCATCAGCACCCGTCAAAAAGTCACCTTCTGTCAGAACCACAGTTACTAAATACTCAAAACCGATTGAGATTAAGAAAGTGACTGAAACTCCAACTCCTACAAGGGTTCGTCCTGAAAAACCTAATCTTTCTTTTGAAGATTACAAGGCGGATGCTCAAGTTAGATGGCAAATTCATCAGTGGGAAACACAAGAACTCTGGAAAGATTGTGTATGGGGTTATCAACAACTCAAACCAATTACCCAGAAAGTTGTTACTTACTTTACTGAATCATACAACAGAGCATTTAACGAGAGTCAAGGACAGAAGGCAAACTGACCACTAAATCCCCGAAAGGGGATTTTTTTATGCAATAATAAAGATATAGAAAGTTAATTCCTAATTTATTATGAAACTTACAGGTGACACACTTATAAACAAAGTTATTGATTTAGCTGGTTCACCTAAAGAATATATTGTTAATGCTTGTGGATATAGTTTTGTTACCAAATCAGGCAAGGAGAAATTAAATTATACTGAATTTTATATGGCATTATTATCAGCGAAGGGGGTCGTCTAAAGTGTCCCTATAATATATGATGAATCCCATGACAAAAAACACTCATTTAGAACATCCCGAAGATTCTATACTTAATGGTGATCTATCTGTATTAGATTGGTTCACTACTAAGAGTAAATTATCAGTGAAGATTGATGGATCTCCAGCAATAGTTTGGGGTCGCAATCCTGCTACTGGAAACTTCTTTGTAGGCACTAAATCTGTCTTCAATAAAAAGTTAATTAAGATCAATGAATCGCATGAGGATATTGATAAGAACCATAAGATGCCTGTAAGTGATATATTACATGCATGTTTTGATTATCTTCCTAAAACTGATAACATTTACCAAGGTGATTTTATAGGTTTTGGTGGTGATTACGTTTACAAACCTAACACAATTACATACTATTTTGATGAGATTATTGATAGCAACATAATTATTGCACCTCATACAGAATATTTTGCAGAGAAAGATTTGAGAGATGCTATATCTTATCCTCTACAATCTCGCCTAAGTGATACACCTGAATGTTTATTTGTTGTACCTGATGTTAGATTATCAGATCACTTAGATGATATTCAAGAGGCATGTTTGTTTGCGAAACAGATTGCAACATTATGCGAATTTCCAGAGCAAAAAATAGTTAATCGTGTAAAGAAGCAGTTAAATAAATGTATTCGTGAAGGAATTGAGTTAGATGATATCACTGTAGCAGCAGTAGCTTCAAGCAATGATGTTGATATAAATGTCCTAAGATTGTGGAAGTTGGTTGAATCAATCAAATTAGATATGTTCTCGTTTATATTCCCTGATGAATCTCTTGAGTGTGAAATAGATGGACATATTGTAGACCATGAAGGTTATGTAATGTCCAATCAATTTGGTACATTTAAGTTAGTAGATAGGAGAGTATTTTCTTATCATAACTTTAATTTATCCCGTATGAGGGGGGGTCGCTGAAAGTGTCCCTATAGTGAGAGACAGAAACTAACACCTTAAGATAACTAGGTCGAGGTCAATGCGAAAGTTAGTTTTGTCTCTCCCACTAACATTTTATTCCCAAAATCTATGACGACAGCAATCCCAACAATCGCAGTATTTCCTGAAGAAAGTCTCACTTTAGATCAAAAGATTGAAAAGTGGGTGTGGCATTATTGCAGAAGTCTTGAGCAAAACTATCAACTAAGATATCCAAATTCAAATACTTCAGTAACATTTACCATGACATATGGTAAGAAGTATATTAAAGTTATTCAAGATGATTCATCAGTTCATGCTTTCATTGACAAGAAAACTGGTGAAGTTTATAAACCAGCATCTTGGAAATCACCAGCTAAAATTGTTAGATATGATTTGCGGTTGATAACAGATAGAGCAAAACTTCATGACCCAAACTATACAGATTGGGCAGGTGGTTATCTATACTTAAGAGGTTGATTAAATGTTAGTTAACCTCACTAAAAAGGACATTCAAACTATCATTGAAGGTCTTGAAGATGGACAACTAAAAGAGAAATTGAGTAAATTAATTGGCGCATGTGAGTGTCAAGCACAATTGGAGAATAACGATGCAAATTGATACACAAGGCAGAATATTAGGATCATTCTTAATAGTAACTGCCTATTTTGTTGTTTTACATGTATCGGCAACAATTGGCGCACTAATGCACTTAATTGCCAACCTAATTAGTCTACCATTCTTTATAAGAACCAAGGCACATGATGTGGTCATAATGTTATCATTCTTAATGGTAATTTCACTCACCAAACTAACAACAATTGGAGGATTATTAACATGAGTAACTTACAAGAATTCATTGATTATGTGTGGTCATTTTATAATACTGAAGATGGGTTATATCCCATTGAAGGTATTACTAAACAAATGATACTTGATGCCAGTTGGTTATACTTACAGATGTGTGCTTATCCATCACAACCCGAATATTCATGGGGTGATGGTGATAGTTTAGATCGTGAACATGTAAGAGATATTATACTTAATGGTCCATCATTTTTAGGAGGAAACTAACATGATCTGGGACGTAAAATTGTATGTCGGTGGTAAAGTATTCACCGAATCTGTTCATGCTGTTAACTATCAAGATGCAAAAGAAACAGCATTAAATAGAAACCCTAAAGCAAAAGTTATCGGGGTAAATCCAACAACTAGGAGCACTATCTAATGACAAACAATCTAAATGTTGAGCACGAAGTAACACTAACTGAAGGCCAAATCTCTACTATTCTTTATACTTTAGAAGGATATGTTGCAGGGTTAGATGATCTTGTTACTCAAGATGAAAATGATAAACAACTCATAAAAGATGTTGATACTATCTTTGAAGTATTAGAGGGAACAGTTGATAATTACTACAGCAAATTAGAGAAGGCAAAGAGTAAACAACCTGTTCCTGAGTGGGATTAACTAAGGGGGGACGTTGAAAGTGTCCCTATAGTGAAGGGGTCAACCCAAAAACCTTTATTTTTCCCATTATGTCAGAATTAACATTCACTGTAAACAACAAAGAGATCTCACATAAAGATCTCAACACTGTTAGAGATTTCTTCACTAATGATCAATGGGACTTGATAGATTACGCACTAAGTGAGTATCAAGACCACGAAGATGCAACCGAAAAGTGTAAAGAAACACTTGACGTTATCTATCAATTATTCAGAACATCTTACTAGGAGTTAATAACAATGAGTTGCTTACAAAACGAAATGATTCTTGAAACAATCTACGAAGAATTGATGGAAGAGTTAACACTAACTGAAACACTTCCTTTATATTCTGAAAAAGAAATTGAAAGAATCTGTTATCAACGCTTCGAGGATTTAGCACGATAAGTGTTACAATCCTCTTTTTATTACCCACATTATTTTTTATTATGAATTCCCTTGATTTTCTATCTGATGTGTTAAGAGATTATTGCACATTACATGACTTACCTTTCATTAGTGCAGACGATTTGCTTTATGAAACTGATAACAATTCAGAGATGGATTGTTATACTAAATTAACACCAGAGCAACAAGATTGGTTGTCCTGTTATATTAATGTATGGGACACAATTCAGGAGGCTAGTTAATAATGAAAAATGCAATTAGTTCTGATACATTTGGTATGTCATTCTGGTTAGATGATGATAATGAGTTTTGTTATTGTCCTGAGTTTAATAATAACACTCTTGACAAAGATAACTGGGGTTATGTATCAGAATGGACTGATTTTGAAGGTATTGATTTTAATCAACTATTACGAATTCATCGTGAGTTAGTAATAAGAAGAGTTCATCAATTATCGGAGGTTAGTTGATAACATAACGAATTAATGGTATAATTAGATTAACACCTTTCCATACTAATTCACGGAGTGTAAGTTATGCTAACTATCGAACAAGTTGACGCAATTCGTAATAACTTAGAGTATTACATTAAGAGTGAATTAGATGGTATTATACCACCAGAGATTGATAGTATTTTCGAGATATTAGGAGAAGCAGATGATAACAATCTCTCCGAGATTTCCCCTGTACGAGATGCGAACGCGCCCGAAAATAAGCAATCTAAGTATTACTCAGATGAAGCTAATCGTGAGGAGTTTGTTGTTATCGAACCTCTGGAACATACATCAGAATGTAGTTAAGGGGGGTTGTCGAAAGTGTCCCTATAGTGAAGGGACACAACCCTTCAAAAGTATTCACCAATTCCCAAATCTTTATCATGAGAAAATTAGAAAAGCAAATGAACTTCGCACTTTCAAATAAGTCTAACTGGGCAGGATCTAACACTTCTGTTTGTTACAATGAAAGCACTAATTGTTCATCTGTTTATCTACATGGTCACAACATTTGCACCCTCGATCATAACACAAATGCTCTGAAACTTTCATCATGTGGTTATGAAACAGTGACAACAAAAAGCAGACTAAATGCTATTTTGGAAGAGGTAAAATACGGTTGCAGAGTATTCCAAAAGCAATTTGAGTGGTTCATTTCTTATAATGGACAAACACAATCTTTCTGGGATGGAGTAACAATCCTAGACGGAAATACTCTCCAAACTGTATAAAACTGTTAGGAGGCTAGTTATCAATTAGTCTCCTATTTTTAATGCCCTTTATTATTAACAACCCATGACAAAACAAGAACAAATTGAAACACTTAGTTCACATTATATTAATCAGTTTAAAACACTTATTAAGAACAATCGTGAGTTAGATGCATTATCAATTATGCAAGAATATATACTCCCTAATGGTGAAATAGAGGACGATAATTATCAGTGGTTGTTTATCAATGACTTGGGGGTAGATTAATGGATAAAACTAATAAGAAAGAACCGAAAGATGTTCTCATAAAGTATCAACAAGAAAGAGAAAAAGAGATTAAATATTGTTATAAACCTTACCGCACTTTGCACAACTATTAATGAAAACAATGACCGATTATTCTCATCCAAAGTATAAGGATCTCTACAAAGAAATCCTCAAAGATTATAACTTTCGTTTCGGAAAGTTTAACCCAATTCCTTATCCAACTAACCCACAAATTAAGGAGGAAAAGTAACAATGAACGGACTAAAAAGAACACCTGCTCAGTTACAACAAAGACGTGAATTATGTGATGATTTGTATTACTTAATTCAACAAGATAAGGACATTGCAGAAGAACTAATTGATGAATATGTTTACTTGTTAAATGATAAAAGAGTGGATGAATTAACTGCTCTATGTAATAATGAAATAGAATGGATTAACTAACAAAAGAGGAAAGTAACCGCCTGATAATAGAGTGCAAAAATAACAACAAAGCGTGGGAAACTTTGCTTGTTATGTGTGAGTGAAAAGGGGTAAATTAGAGAGGGATTGGGAACCCCTCTCTTTTTTATTAGCTACCTTAATTATCAACAACTCAACCCCTAATATCTGTGGAAAAGTATCAATTTCTGTGGAAAACTGTATTTTAATGTATTATAAATGGTCAAATAAATAGGGGTGCTTTGTTTATACCTTTTCCACATGTTTGTTGAAAAGTGTTAGTTATTATGTGGAATTAGTGTGGAATAAGTGTTAGTTTCCTTGTGATCTTAGCGAGTCGATTATAACACGAACTCGCTTTAATTGTCAAACCCTCGTTTACAATTATAAGGGTATATTAGCATTTTGTAATATACACTTTTTATGTCTAAATAACAACACAATTCTTGACAGTATCTCTCAGATATTGTAGAATACTTTATAACACCTATGGAGGCTAATTTCATGTCAGTTTCTTACTACAACCAGACGAAGAATAGGTATAGAATAACACTGGAATTAGACGTAGAAGATGACTTTAATCCACGGCAAATTGACTGGGGTAAAGTATTAGAATTGCACACAAATGAGTCGTGCGAAAGTTATACTGAAGACCTGAGTAATACAGTCAGTTTGTATAACTAAGGGGGTCGTCTAAAGTGTCCCTATAGTGTACACAACCTAGGACAAATTGCATGGCAGTTCCTATTAACTTTGATGCGCTATTCTTTGCACTGGAAGACTCACAAACTGGCAATGAATTACTAGAAGTAATTGACAGTTTTGTCTCAGAAAGTGAGGAGGGATAAGTAACAACAACTAAAGACACGATTAGGGCAGGGTTATTGACACTCTGCCCTTTTTATGTTATGATATAAAGTATAAACAACTGTATGGACACTATGTAATACTCAACACGCCACAATCACCAGCCACTAATTAACACTAACTGTACAGTGCTTAAATAACAGTCAAAATGGCAGTATTTCGGCGTGTTTGTTATATCGATGCGTCGGGCGATGCGTATAATAAAAAAGATAGAGACCCTAACCTACAGAGGTGACAATTCGAGTTGTATATATAAAAATCGCAAAAAATTTTCCAGACCCTATTACCTTCCTATATAAAAAAATCCGCCGTAGTATTTTGGACCATACCATCTATCACATATACGAAAATGGAGAGTGTATATATCCATGTTTAAGTGAAAAGGAATTTAATAAGCGGTGGGCAAAATTAGAGGGACGAGATAATATAACATTTGAGAAATTGCCAGAAGAACAAAGAAAGGGCGGTGCGGGCTCCTTTGATGATAATTTGGAACCTTCGTATTAGATGATCGAACCTATATTTGAAACACCGATATATTGGAATAAGGCAGACACTTCAAAGATTAATAAGAGTATTGGTAATATTATAGATCAGGTAGACTTCGTAGATTCTAATGAAGATCTGGGTCATTTTTCTGTAAGTTCTAATACGTTCTTTAGTGATATACTCGCTACCTACAATTTAAAAGATGTATCTGGGGAACTTGATAGACATATACGAGAGTACTGTGATATACTAGAATTTAAATTTAATAGTTACTCTATGGTATCTTGGTTTATCAAGATGAATAAAGGAGACTATGTACATTACCATACTCATCTACCTACAGAGATGTCTGGTATATACTATTATAAAGCCACTGGAGATGATGCAAAGGTAGTTTTTGAATGTCCTCATCCTATGTTAGATATGTCAAAGGTATATCATTGTATATCTCCTAGGTGGGAACATTATGCAGAAACAGGAAAGGTTATATTATTTCCTAGTTGGCTAAGACATGGAGTAAAAACTCAAACGAGTAATGAAACAAGAATTGGATTATCTTTTAATTTAACTTTCAATGTTTAACGAACGTATATTCAGTATTGGTATTAGTCAGTATCACTTAGATGATTCTTATGTTGATAATAAATCATTGTGCGAAGATATAAAGAAGTCTTCTCCTGATGTTGGAATGGATGGTACTCTTTCCGTATCACGGAAACAAATGGATATTAATAATCCTTTGATTAATATGTTGAATGAAGTAGTGTTTAATCATTCACGTCATATTATACAGGGGATTACGGGGAATGATAAAATTGATCCAGAACTTCAAAGGGTATGGGGTAATCATAATTTAAATGTAGATATATGTACTCCTCATGTTCATAGGCAAAGTTTTTTATCTGCGATATATTATCCTAAGTCTACTGATGGTAAAATAGAGTTTCATAATCCATGGGGTGATAATATTATGTCAATCATTCCAGAATCATCAATTAAAGAATATAGTGATTTCAATAGTTCATATTATACCTTATATCCTAAGACAGGAACGTTAATTATATTTCCATCTAACTTATTACATTATGCATTACCCTCTGCAGATGAACGGATATCCGTAGTATATGATATAGGTATTAATATTTGACAAACTACATAGAATACACTATAATTGAATTGAAGGTATTAAACGATTATGGCAAAAGGATTTACCGTTAAAGCCAATACTCCAAAAGTTTCTAAGAAAGCAGATTGGGATATTGATGCAATCAAAGCAAGGATGAAAGGAAAGACAATAGTATTTTGTCTTCCTGGGAGAGGATGTTCCTATATCTTCTTGAAGAATTTTGTACAACTCTGTTTTGATATGGTTCAAAATGGGATGAGTATTCAAATCTCTCAAGATTACTCATCTATGGTTAACTTCGCAAGATGTAAGTGTTTAGGTGCGAATGTACTACGTGGCCCTAAGCAGATTCCTTGGGATGGTAAGCTTACATATGACTATCAACTATGGATTGACTCGGATATCGTCTTTGATTCTAGCAAGTTCTGGCAGTTATGCGACCTTGCAGTTCCTGCTGAAGGGGAAGAGAAAGGTATCACTGCTGGTTGGTATGCTACAGAAGATGGCAAAACTACATCTGTCGCACACTGGTTAGAAGAAGATGATTTCCGCAATAATGGTGGAGTCATGAATCATGAAACTGTTGATTCTATGGGTAAGCGTAAGAAGCCATTCACCGTAGATTACACAGGTTTTGGCTGGGTAATGATTAAAAAGGGCGTTTTTGAATCTCTTGAGTATCCTTGGTTTGCTCCTAAGATGCAGGTTTTTGAATCTGGAGCAGTTCAGGATATGTGTGGAGAGGACGTATCGTTCTGTTTAGATGCTAAAGAAGAAGGATTTGATATCTGGTGCGATCCTCGGATCCGTGTCGGTCACGAAAAAACTCGTATTATCTAAAGGGGTGTTATGACGACTTTAACTAGATTAGTTGAAAATGCCGTTACTGATGACTTATGGGATCTCTCTGCTGAGATCCTTACCGAACTCTCTCGAAGGGATAACGTCCAATATCGTGTCTCGGCCGCGAGTGACTCGGTTGAAAAAAAAGTAACGAAATTGAATGATCCACCTAAAAGAATAAAGGCTTAAACTATGGCTAAATCCGTATCATGGAATTCGGACACCTTCATTGAAGCAAAACCGAAAAAAACTCGTCAAGGACGAGGAAATCACACTAAATATGCCGCTACTTCTCGAAATCATGCGAAAAAACGCTATCGAGGGCAAGGTAGATAAATACAAGGGACTCTTCGGAGTCCCTTTTTTAATAGGAAATAGAAAAATGGAACCAAAAATGCTTCGAGAGATTAACAATGATGCTATCACACCTAAAAAACGTGATAAAAAAGTCGAAAATGACCTCTATGAGAAGAAAGAAGACGCTGATTTCTATGATGGATTAGATTATGAAGTAGATGCCTTTACATTAAGTTAATAAATAACTTATATTACTGTATTTTCATGCCTTTAGAACGAATTAGTCAAGGATTTAAGGATATTAGCATCTCATTTGAGAGTAATCCTCTCACTGATGACCTAATTGCACTTAAAAATGAGGACGCAATCGCTCGTTCTATCAAAAATATTGTATTTACCCTCCCTGGAGAGAAGTTTTTTGACCCAGAATTTGGTTCAGAAATTACTGGAGCACTTTTTGAGAATATTGATGACATTGCAGGGGGTATAATTGAAGATCATATACGTCAATCTATCAATAATTATGAGCCAAGAGTGGAATTGATTGATGTAAAGACCTTTCCGAACTTTGATAATAATGCTTTTGATGTAACTATAACATACGAAGTGGTAGGAGCAGACGTTCTACCTCAACAATTAGAATTCGTGTTGCAACCAACCAGATAAAATGCCTTTAGTTAACTTCTCTAACCTTGATTTTGCTCAGGTTAAGACATCTCTCAAAGAATATTTACAAGCTAATTCAGAATTTACTGATTATAACTTCGAGGGATCCAATTTATCAACCATTTTGGACGTATTAGCATACAATACTTACATTACTTCTTATAATGCCAACATGGTTGCCAATGAATGTTTCATTGATAGTGCAACTTTAAGAGAAAATGTGGTTGCATTGGCAAGAAATATTGGATATTTACCGCGTTCAAGGACTTCAGCAAGGGCAACAGTCAGTTTTTACGTAGATTGTTCAAGTATTAGTCCTACACCTGCATCAATAGTTCTCAAAAAAGGTCCAGTTGCAGCAACATCTGCTACTTTTGGTCAAGATTCTCTAGTTTTTTCAATTTGTGAAGATATTACGGTCCCTGTTAAGGACGGAATTGCTAGATTTAACGATATTTACATCTATGAGGGGACTCTTTTAACAGCTCAATTCACAGAATCGTCTGCAAACCCAAATCAGAAGTTTATTTTACCAAATACGGGCATTGATAGCACTTTAATTAAGGTAAGAGTTAAAGAAAATTCTGGTGTAACGAACGGAACCAAATATTCTTCGCAAGATAGTCTTTTTGATATCAATTCTCAGTCAAAAGTCTTCTTTTTACAGGAAGTTGAGGATGAAAGATATGAATTATTCTTTGGAGACGGTGTTTTTGGTAAAAAATTGGAAGATGGTAACGTTGCCGACGTAGATTATATCGTTTCTAGTGGTGATGGTGGAAATGGAGTCCAAAGTTTCCAATTTGCAGGAAAAATAACCTATACTAGAAATGCCAGTGATTATAATGTTACTTCAGGCATCTCATTATTGACTACAGGGTTACAATCTTCGGGTGGTGAGACTATTGAGACTGTAGATTCGATTAAAAAGTATGCACCTCGAATTTATGCTGCTCAAAATAGGACTTTAACCTCAAATGACTACGAATCACTAATTCCAAACAAAATTTATCCCGAAACTGAGTCAATTTCGGTTTTTGGAGGTGAAGATTTGGTTCCTCCTCAATATGGAAAGGTCTTTATTAGCATAAAACCCCGTTCTGGCGACTTTTTGCCAAATTTGGTCAAAGAAAACATCAGAATGAGGTTAAAAAAGTATGCAGTAGCTGGAATTGTCCCAGAAATCCTTGATTTGAAGTATTTGTACGTTGAGGCAAATTCAAAAATTTATTATAACAGTAATTTAGCACCTTCTGGAGCTGATATTTCTAGTTTAGTACAAACTAACGCAAATAAGTATGCAGAATCTACTGACTTGAATAGATATGGTGCAAGATTCAAATATAGCAAATTTTTGAATATTATTGATCAAAGTCAGGATGGTATTACTTCAAATATCACCACTCTTAATATGAGAAGGGATTTGAGAGTATCTTTAAACACATTTGCTGAATATTCTATTGGTTTTGGTAATCAATTCCATATAGAAAGAATGAGTGGATATAATATTAAATCTTCTGCATTTTATATTAGTGGGAATAATAATCCACTGTATATTGGAGATGTTCCCAATACAAATAGAGAAAATGGTAATCTTTTCTTCTTTACCGTTCCTGCTGTCAACTCAACATCCCCAACTGTTGTTAGAAGAAATGTAGGAACCATTGATTACATAAAAGGAATTATAACATTAAATCCTGTCAATATTATATCCGGAAAAATTAAAGATGGACAAACAATTGTAGAAATACAAGCAACTCCATACTCAAATGACGTTATTGGATTACAGGATCTTTATTTGCAACTAGATATAAGTAATAGTACCTTTGAACCTATTGTTGATGAAGTTTCTTCCGGATTAGATCCTTCAGCATCCAACTATATTGTTTCTTCAAGTTATGCTAACGGTACTTTGGTACGTTCTGGTGGTAGAACTGATGATACTACTGAAACCATTACAACCACTACTACAACCACCACTGCTGCTACTACGGCTGCTACACCCACATACTAAGCGATTAATCCAATACCAATGACAGTCAAAAGAGTTCAGTTTAGTAATATTGTTCAAAATCAGTTGCCTACTTATGTTAGGACTGATTTTCCTCTAATTTCTGAGTTTTTAAAATCATATTACCAAGCACAGGAATTTCAGGGTGCTCCTATTGACTTGATTAATAATATTGATCAATATATAAAAATTAACGAACAAGTTAACTTAACTGATAATACAATTCTAGATGCTGATATTACTCAATATGATACAACTATTCCAGTAGAAGCATTTCCTAATGGTACTATTGGATTTCCTGATTCGTATGGATTAATAAAGATTGAAGATGAAATAATAACATATACTGGAAAAACTGCTACTTCTTTTACTGGTTGTGTTAGAGGATTTTGTGGTATTACAAGTTATAGGGCTGAAGCAAATCCTGAACAACTTGTTTTTAGTACTTCTTCTGCTGCGTCTCATGAGGGCAACCTATATGACGCTACAAACGGCAAAAGAACCCGTGAGGGGGTTAAGATTGAGAATTTAACAATTCTCTTCCTCAAGGAGTTTTTAAAGAAAACAAAGAAACAATTATTACCTGGATTAGAAGATCGTTCATTATCAGAAGATTTAAATCAAAACCTTTTTATAAAACAAGCAAAAGATTTTTATTCAAGTAAAGGTACTGATCGATCCTTTGAAATTTTATTTGGTGCATTGTATAGTGAAAATGTTGAGATTATAAGACCAAGAGAATTTCTCTTTACACCTTCAAATGCAAATTATCGGATTACTAATGATTTAGTGGTTGAGGCATATGATGGAGACCCATTAGACTTAGAACAAGCAACACTATATCAAGACGCTTTTGGAGACCTTACAAAGGCATATGGACCTATTACAAACATCGAAAGGATTAATGTTGGTGTAGGTGAGACTTATTATAGAATGAGCATGGATGCCGGATATAACCGGGATTTAAGGGTTGATGGTGCTGTATATGGTGCTTTCTCTGTTCATGCTAATACTAAAGTTATTGGTGATGTATCAATTGGACAATCTTTTATAGATGTTGATTCTACCGTAGGATTTGCTCATTCTGGAAGTTTGGATGTAACTTATAGTGATTCAACAGTTGGAGTGGTTACTTATTCTTCTATAACTGTAAATGAATTTCAAGGAGTTTCTAATGTTGCTGGAATAATCTCTGATGGTAGTAATGTCGGGATTAATACTTATGCATATGGAGCAGCTTTTGGAAATCCAGATAAAACAGTCAAAGTAAAAATAACTTCGGTACTTAGTCAACTTGATTATCCTACTAATACTTACTATTACTCAAGAAATGATACTGCTAGAATTAAGAGTTTAGGTATTGAGGATAAAAAGTTCAAATCAAGAGATTGGTTTTATAATACTGCACCTACTTATAAAGTTCATAGTATAGAATTATTAGATGCTTCTGACTGGACATATAAAGTTAACTTATTTAAACTTCACTATTTTAGAATAGGGGATTCCGCAGCTATTGTTGGTCCTGATGGTATTCCATTAGCAACCACTATAATTGATATTAGTTCTTCAACTTCTATGACAATTAGAGGTCAGGGAACTCTTGATATTACTAATACTTATACCCTTAAGAAAAATATATTAAAAGTACTAACTAATAATTTCCCTGGTTCTCAAGTTTATTCTACTAACGTACAAAATACTTATAAAAATGAAGATAAGTTATTAATTGCTTCTTCATCTATTCCTGCATATAATTCTCAAGCTCTTAATACTACATATAGACAAGTTAAATTTAGTGGCACTTTTGTTGGTACTGATTTTACAATTGGAGATCATTCATTCCGTACTGGAGATGCTGTCTATTATACACCACAAAAAGAAAATCAGACATATACAGATTATAGAACTGGTAAGGCAGCAACTAGAACAATAATTGTATCTGAGATATTTGAAGAAGGTCTTTATTTTATAGAAAGAATTAGTGATAATTCTGTTAGATTTGCAACTAGTAGATCAAATCTTTATAATGATATCTTTATGGATATTGATACTAGAACTGTAGTTGATAATGAAATCAAACCATATGAGTTTAGAGATAAGATTTTAAAATCACAAAGACTTTTTAGAGAAATTTCTCCACCTCATAATGATGGTGTAATTACTAAAACTGAACCAGGTGCTACTGGTATTTTAATTAATGGTGTTGAAGTTCTTAATTATAAATCAAATGATCTTCTTAGATATGGTAAAATTGAAGAAATTGAGGTTACTTCTCCAGGATCTGGTTATGATGTAATAGATCCTCCTGTTTTAAATGTTTCAGATACTGTTGGATCTGGTGCTACTGGATATGCTGGAATTACAGGATCCTTAGCTGAAATTAGAGTTAAGAATGAAGGTTTTGATTATGAAGAAACTCCATTAATTAAGATTGAAGGTGGTAATGGAGAAGGTGCTACTGCTTCCGTTAATATGCGGTTGATAGATCATGCACCATATTTTAATGCAGAGTCAGTTAGTTCAAATGTAGGACTTACAACTAATACTATTGGGTTTAGTACATATCATAAGTTTAGAAATGCAGAGAAGGTAATTTATCTAACTGATGGTCAGGAAGGAGTTGCTGGAATTACTACTGATGCTGTTTACTTTGTTCATACGATAGGTGATTATGGAGTTAAACTTCATAAGACTGAAGGAGATGCATTAGCAGGAATTAATACTGTTGATTTAACTGCTTATGGATTTGGTCAACACCAATTACAATCTTATAACAAAAAATCTGTAGTAGAATCTATTAATGTAGTTACTCCAGGATCTGGATATCAAAATAAGAAATTATCGGCAATTACTGCTGGAATTGATACATCAAACAATTCAATTAACATTGATAGTCATCATTATAAAGATGGTGAGATTGTAACTTATGAATCATCTGTAACTGAGGCTGGGGGATTAAGTTCTACTAATCAATATCAAGTCATGGTTATTGATAAGAATAATTTCCGACTTGCTAATGCTGGAGTAGGTGGAACTGATTCTTTCAATTATACAAAAGGAATTTATGTAGATTTAACTTCTGGTGGAAGTGGAACTCATTATTTCAACTATCAACCAATTACAGTATCTTTAGTTGGTAAGGTTGGCATATCTTCTATAGGATCGGAAACATTCAAAGCTGTTACTCAACCAGTTTTTAGAGGAGAATGTACTTCAGTTCATTTAGAGAATAAAGGTGTTGGGTATGGATCTTCTGAAATTGTCAATTTTGACCGTCAACCAGATATAACTCTTATTCCTGGAGCAGAGGCACAATTAGAACCTGTTGTTGATTATAGTGGAAAGATAATTGAAGTAATAGTACTGAATAGTGGTAAACAGTATCTTTCTCCACCTAATGTAGACATTGTTGGTGATAATGGAGTTGGCGCAGTTGTAACTCCTATTCTAGAAAACGGTACAATATCTTCGATTAAAGTAATTCAAGGTGGTATTGGATATTCCGCAGGAAATGTAACAGCAGTAGTTACATATACTGGATCTGGTGTTGAGTTTAATTCTGTTCTTCAATCTTGGCGTGTTAATTTATTCCAAAAGAATTTTAGTACATTTACAGATGATGATGGATTTATTACTAAGGGACGTAATGTAGATTATCAACTTCAATACACTCATTTGTATGCACCTCGTAAATTAAGAGAGGCGGTATATGGAAGAAATTCTGCTGGAGATATTTTATATGGTAAAGCTGATTTAACAAGAGTTGCTAGTGTTGAGGTAGAATCTACTGATCATTCTCCTATAATTGGATGGGCATATGATGGTAATCCAATTTATGGACCTTATGGTTATATTGAACAAGATGGTGGTGTAGTATCTTTAATGAAATCTAGTTATTCTTTAAAACTAAAGGATAATAGACCATCTACAGCATTATTCCCAGAAGGGATGTTTGTCGAAGACTATTCATATACTGCTGTAAAAGCAGAAGATTATCTTGATGAAAATAATGGAAGATTTTGTGTTACTCCAGAATTCCCATTAGGAACTTATGCATACTTTGCTACAATTAATCCTGTTACTTCAGATACAGCAGGATCTCCATTTAACCAGTATAGAAGACCTCAATTCCCATATTTAATTGGAGATAATTATCAATCTGTCCCTAACAAATTTAATTATAATAGACTTTCCAATCAAGAGAGTTTTAACCTAAAAGATACATCATGGTTAAGGAATATTGATCCTTATAATTTAATGGAGGGTAATTTAGAGTATGAATATCTAACAATACCAAATAAATTAAAGCAGGTTACTGATGTTAAATCAATAACTCCTGGTGTTATTGAAACTGTTGGTATTGAGACTGGAGGTAGTCAGTATAGAATTGGTGATCCCGTAGTTATTGACAATACCGAAACAGAAGGAAGTGGAGCATCAATTACAGTTTCTAGAGTTCTTGGTAAGGAAGTAAGTTATATTAGTGTTGCTTCAAGTACTGTTACTGGTGTTGAAGTCTATCCTACTGGTGGTAAAGGTACTTATCAATTAGTTGCTGCTACTCCTCATGGATTTAAAGATGGAGATCTCATAAAAGTTAGTGGATTATCTACTACTTCATCTAAGATTGGTGGAGTTTGGAAAGCAGGTATTACAACAAATGCATATACTCTGACAGGTATTGGTACTACAACTATTGGAATAGCAGCAGATAGTGTAACTGGTATTGTTACATATATGAAACTTAGTGGTGATATTACCAAATTAAGAGATAATGATGTTCTTGGTATTGGTACTATTGAACAGGTTAAAGTTCTGAATGTAGAACCACATTACTCAAGAATAAGAGTTCTTAGAGGAATCAATACTACAGGAGTTGCGGCTACTGTTACAACTATTGTAAGTCTTGATCATAGGAAAATAAACATTAATGCAGGTTTTAATACAACTTATGAGTATAGAGTAAATAAAGAAATTTATTTTAATCCAGTTCATACTGTTGGTCTTGGTACTATAAATGAAGGTCCTGAAACGGCTGATGGTCGAAGAAGAGTTGGGGCTGGTTATACTCTTAACGTAGGAAATCCTGGTGCTGGAGTAACTGAACTTTATATTCCACTTAAATCACTTTATATTAGAGATCATGGACTGGAAACGGGAGATCAATTAACATACAATACCAATGTTGGTGCTGGTCTTTCTGTTATGGTGGATACAGATACTGGTACACAAATAAGCACTTTAGAAGATGGAACAACAGTTTATGTTGGAAGAATTGATAGTAATTTAATTGGTATATCTACTGTTAATGTTGGTGTTGGTACTACTGGTACTTTTGTTGGTATTGCTAGTACAGAGCAGATTTCCTCTACAATGTACTTCACTGGATTGGGAACAGGACTATATCATAGTTTGAAAACTAACTTTGATGTTATTACTGCTCAAATTGATAGAAATCTTGTTACTGTTGCAACTGCTGAGACTCATGGATTAGTAGGATCAAATAGTATTTGGGTTGATGTTAATCCATCTAATACTGGAATTAATACTGTAGTTTATAATGATTTTAATAGAAGAGTAACAGTTAATGCAGAAACCTTTACTGCTGCTGGAGTTAATACTTCTACAAATGCAATAACCATTAATGATCATGGATGGATAACTGGTACGAAGATTATTCATACCGCAACTACTCCTTCTGCAGGACTTTCTGATAATGGAATTTACTATGTTGTTAGAGTTGATGACAATTCATTCAAACTAGCCACTACTAAGTATAATGCAACCTTAGGAAAACCTCCTATTATTGGTATTACTAGTGCATCTGCAGGAACAATTAGACCAGTTAACCCACCCCTTACCGTCTATAAGAATTCCACAGTAACATTTGATCTATCTGATGGTTCACTATCATATGTAAGCAATGGAACTGCATACCCTGCATTCCAATTAAACTTCTATAAGGATCAAAACTTTACTCAAGTATGGGATAAGACTCCTGATGCAAAGGATTTCAATGTCCAAAGAGTTGGAACTGTTGGTATAACTGCTGACGCTAAAGTTAATATAACTGTAAATGAGGATATTCCAGAAACACTTTTCTATAGACTTGATCCAATATATGAAAATGATCTTCCTATAGTTAAAGATGAGATTATTGTTGATGATGAAGTTGAATCTGGAAGTGAAGTTCAATCCAAAATAAGTGTTTATAATGGAAAACATGTTATTGCGGTAAATTCTACAACTACCTTTACTTACGGTATTGGAGAAACTCCTGAACTTAGTACATACAGTCCTGGACCTACTCAAATTTCTTATGAAACTGATTCTGCATTAGCTTTTGGTGCTGCATCTAAATTTGAGATTAAAAATGGTGGAAGAAATTATTATTCACTTCCCGGTATCACTACAGTTACTTCAGCAACTGGTAGAGGCGCAATCATAAGTATTGGTAGTACTTCAATTGGTAAAGTTGTTAAGACTAAGATTGAAAATATTGGATATAATTTCCCAGTTGATACTACAGTAAGACCTGATGTTAATTTAGGAACAGTATGTGATATATCTCCATATACGTCCTTTGAATCTATTGGTATAAGTTCTAGGGGAAGAGGATATACCACGGCTCCAGAGTTATTGGTTTTTGACGGAAAAACTCAGGACCAAATTAAAGATGTAGAATTAAAATATTCTTTAGGTGATAGTCAAGTTACTATTTTAAAGAATACATTTGGAATGAGTAATAGTACACCAACTATTCTTCCTGTACAAAATACGAATGGTGTTGGTATTAGTACTGTTGGATTTAATACTGGCACATATGATGTAACTCTTACTTTATCAGTTGGATTTAGTACTGCTAATTCCTTCCCATTTGCTATTGGAGATAAGATACTTGTTGAAGGTACTAGTGTTGGAGTTGGATCTACTGGAGGTGGATTTAATTCCGCAGATTATAATTATAAATTATTTACTGTTAATGGTTTAGATGAAAATTATGGTGGAATAGGAACTATTGGATATAGAATTGGTAATGATTTATTGGATGGTAGAGTTCCTGGAGATTATGATGGAAATGCTTCTACAGGAAGAGTTATCCCTCAGAAATATTTCCCAAGTTTTAGTGTTGCATTAAGGCCTAATGATTTTCTACAAGGTGAAACAGTTAAAACAGGAGATAATACTGGTATTGTAGAATCTTGGGATCCAAGAGTAGGACTTCTTAATATATCTACAGGTGACGAATTCCTTGCTGGAGATGTCATCATAGGACAAACTTCTAATACTCAAGGTAAAGCATCTGGTATATTAGATTTCCCAAGTACATTAAAGACTGGTCCATTCTCTAAAGTAGAAAATGGATGGGAAACTTCTTCTGGATTTATTAATGATAGTATTCAAAGAGTTCAAGATAGTTTTTATTATCAGAATTTCTCTTATTCTTTAAAATCTAGAGTTTCTTATAATACATGGGATGATGTGGTATCTGCAACAAACCACACGGCAGGATTTAAGAAGTTTGGTGATTATCAATTAGAAACTCCAGCAGATGCATTAACAAGTGGCGTATCAATGCCAGTTGGATTAACAACTGATTCTGCTTCATTTGAGGTTGTAAGTGATCTTATTGGAACTGGAAATTTAAACTGTAAGTCTGATTTTGATCTAGTTTCGGAAAATGCTCTTGCACAGAATGTTGGAACTGTTTCGGATGAAATAGTATTCAATAGTACTATTCTTCAAGATTATTGGGAATCTGTAGGTAATAGAGTTCTTTCTATTGATGATTTCAGTGGAAGCTTTAATAGTAACCCAAGATCTACTCCTTTCAGTATTGTTTCTCAATTCCCATTGAATACAAGACAATGTATGAAGTATATCACCTATGTAAGAGATAGGAGATATGTTGGTCAACGCCAAATTATGGTTGTTGATCTAGTTCATGATTCATCCTTTGGATATATCAACCAATATGGACAAGCAGGAACAGTTTATCCTCTTGGATCATTTGATTTTAATATTGTTGGTACAGATGGAAGATTATTATTCTATCCAAACAATTATAAGGTAAATGATTATGATGTGGTAGCTGTTGCTTATAATCTTGATAACAATATCTTAGGAGTTGGTTCTACAAGTCTTGGATGTGCTGAGATCTTTACAAGTAGTACTGAAATTGCTTCTGGAGCAACAGAGACTCTTGTTTCTATTGGTTATACTTATAGATCATTAAAAGTCTTAGCATCTATTAGTGGTTCTACTCATAATGAGTTTGAAATGGAGGAGATTAATCTTATCCATGATGGAACTACTGTTGATATAATGGAGTATGGTCAACTTACTTCAAACTTAGGTGGTTATGTTTCTGCTTCTGGATTTGGAACTTATGTACCATCTATTTCAGGAACAGATATTAATCTTGATTTTAAAGCACATACTGGTATTGCCTGTACTGTTAATACGATTGTAGTTGGACTTAGCAGTGAAGCATATGTAGGTGTTGATACAAATCAATTGAAACATGTTGATTTGGAATCAAGAACTACAAGTATTGCATCTTCAACTTCACCAGGTATTCATACTGTAGGTAGATATCTGACTCTATCTGGTGATGATGATCATTATGATGCTGCTTACTTTATGATTCAGGTTTCTGATACAACTAATAAGACTTATGAGTTATCAGAATTGTTGATGGTTGATGATTATAATACTGATTTAGGAACTACTAATGCTTATATTGTTGAATATGCTAATGTTGCAACTGTTGCTGGATTAGGAACATTTGGTGCTCAAGTTAATGAGAGTGCATCTGCGAAATATAGTGAATTGATGTTTACTCCTAATGCAGGTATTGCTGTACAGGTTAAGGTGTTTATGAATGCCTTCCAGATTGAAGATGATGATAAAGATATTGTTGAATTTGATAATGGTTCTATAGAGACACTTTATAATCTCTATGAAGGAACTGAGAATTCAATTAAGAGATCATTTGAATTGCAGCATAGAGGAAATGATATCTTTAATAAGGCATTTACTAATAACGATGCTAGTATTATAGACACTACCAATAATACGATTAGATTACCTAATCACTTCTTTGTAAGTGGTGAAAAAGTAAAATATGTTCATGCTGGTGCTGGTAGTAGTATGGCTATTGGTTGTGAAACAACTAGTGGATTTAGTGGAGTTGGTGTAACTGACAAGTTACCTGGTGATCTTTATATCTTTAAAGTTAATGAAGATACAGTTAAGATTGCTGCTAGTGCAGAAGATGCGTTGAAGCAGGTTCCCGAAACTCTTGGTATTACTACTGTTGGTGTTGGAACATCTGGAAGATTTGAATCAGTAAATCAAAATGCAAAAGCTATTGTTGCTCTTGATAATATTATTCAATCCCCTGTTGTTGCAACTTCAGTAACAACTGGTCTTGCTAGGACTTGTTATACAACAGATGATCTCTTAACCTTTACTGGAATTACCTCCTTTATCGGTGGAGATTTGATTAAACTTGGTGATGAGATAATGAGAATTGATGGGGTTGGTATAGGTAGTACCAATGTCATAAGGGTTCGCAGACCTTGGATGGGAACTGCATTACAAAATTATACTCCTACTACTCAAGTAACTAAGGTTAATGGAAATTATAATATTGTAGGAAATACTCTTACATTCTCTGAAGCTCCTTATGGAAATCTTCCATTTGGAACATCTACTAACCCTCCTGATGATAGGGATTGGACTGGTATCTCAACATCTTCGAGTTTCCAAGGAAGAACCTTTATGCGTTCTGGTGTTGAAGACACTACAGATGAGACTTATACGAAGAATATGGTTCTGGATGATATTTCTACTGAATTTACAGGATCAAGAAGAAACTTTAATCTAAAATCTGATGGATCTAATGTTACTGGTATTGCTACAGGAAATGGCGTAATTCTTATTAATGATATCTTCCAAGGACCAGGTGCTTTATTAGATTATACAATGAATGAGAATGCTGGTATAACCTCTATCAGGTTTACTGGTACTGCTACTTCTATTGGTAATGATGTTAATACTTCAAATTTACCTATTGGTGGTGTAATCGTTTCTGTTGGATCTACTGAAGGATTTGGATATCAACCCTTAGTTGCTGCTGGTGGTACTGCTACAGTATCTACGGCAGGAACAATTACTGCTGTTACTCTCAGCAATGCTGGATCTGGATATAGATCAGGTATTGGTCAAGTTGTTAATGTTGGTATTCAGACTCAATCAGATGCTGATACTACAAGAATAACCAATATTGGTAAAGCAACCATTGGATCTGATGGTGCTTTAACTGGAATTGCAGTTACTAGTACTGCAGTAATTTACAGGCCAAGAGATATTTCTAATGTTGGATATAACTCTGTAACTGGTATTAGTACAATCACAACTGGACGTGATCATGGATTAACTGTTGGTGAGGAAATCGCACTTTCAGGAATTGCATTTACTTGTGAATATGCTCCTCCTTTGGGAATTAATACCGCAATCTATGATGGTGTTGCTGGTATTATGACAGTCTATACAACTACTGCTCATGGATTAGTAGTTGGTAGCAAGACTAAGGGCAATGTAGTAATGACCGGAATGGCATTTACATGTTCTCTTGATAGTGGAGCATATCAGCACATTTATCCAAGAAATAGAGATAGATTCTATGATACTTCAATTGAAGTTACTGGAGTTGGAAATACATTAACTGCAAACAATGCAGTATATGATCCTGTAGTTGGTATTGTTACTATTACAACTACTGTTAATCATGGAATGATAGTTGGAGATAAAGTTAATATTGCGGATAATTCATTAACCTTTACATGTGCTAAAGATGGTGATCTTACGGAGCATAGTTATCCTAGACCTGGAGATTATGCAAGTGGTAAGTGGTTGAATGTTTTAACTGTTCCTGGAGTTAAGAGATTCTCTGCTAAGATTCTTGAAACTACTCCTTCAAGTAATACTAGTGCTCATACCTTCGTATCTGCTACTGCTTCAGGTATTACAACACAGACTGGTAACATTACATTAAATGTTACTGCTGCTGATCCTAAGTTCCAATATGCTCATACATTTGTAGGTGTTGGTACAACTGGTCCAGTTAAGAGTGGTGGTAATTATGGACATAATTTTGTAGGTGCAGTTGAGGATGCAGTCATAACTGGTGGAGACTATACTCACACCTTTGTAAGTGGTATGACTTCAGAGACTGTTATCTGGAATGCAGCTGGAACTGCCACCGCAGGTGTTGGTACAACACAACCTACGGACGCTACATATGACCCTACAACGGGTGATTTAGTACTTACCCTCCCCAATCATGGTGCAACCACTTCAGAGACCCTAGGGATCGGTACAGGCGGTGTTTCGTTCAAGTGTGCATTAGATGGATATGCCACAGTTCATGCTTATCCTCGTACTACTGACCCAATTCACAATACTAAGACAGCTATTACTGGAGTAACTGGAGATACTGTTACTATTAATGTTGGAGTATCAACTCATGTTAAGTATACACCTGGTTCTGGAAGCGGTACTTTAACTCTTGAAGAGAATTATCCTCATAAGTTTGTTAGTGCTGGAACTAGTGCAGTATTCACTGGCGGTAATTATGCACATACATTTGTAAGTGCTGCAACCAATGCAGTTAATGTTCAGAGTGGTGCTGAATCTGGAAATCAGAAGACTCCTAGTAATGTTGGATATGCACCATCTACTGGTGTTCTGACATTAACATTTGGTTCTGCTCATGGTATGGCAACCAGTGATACTATTACTTTAGATAATGAGTCTATTGTCTTTACTTGCACAAGAGATGATAATGCTACTAATCATGCTTATCCTCGCGCAAGTGATCCTATTGCAGGTATAACAACAGCAATTACTAAGACTTCTGCTACTGCCTTTACAATTAATGTTGGTATGTCAACGGTTGTAAATCATCCAGTTTCAATCGGAACATATTATCCTAAGACTGGTGAATTATTATTAGAAGTCGGTGGCGGTCATGGATTCTCTACATCTACTTCTAAGACCATAACAGATGCTGATTATGATCCTATTGCAGGTATAATGACAATGACTAGTGCCAGTCATGGAATTGCAACTGGAGAATATATTCGTATTCCTGAAGGTGCTATAACATTTACATGCAATAAGGATGGAAATTCTACAAATCATTCCTATCCAAGATCTAGTGTTGGTGATAGAGACAGAACTGGAGGTAATTGGTTAGCAGTTACTGATGTTAGCACTAATACCTTTAGTGTTGCGGTTGGAGCTGCTGGAGATGCTGATGCAGGTACTCATAGTTTTGTTTCTGCTTCTTCACCTGTTGAGAAAGCAAATAGTATGGTTGGAATTGGTACAAGCACTTTAGTCTTTACTTGTGGTAAGGATAATCACGCTACAGAGCATACCTATCCACGTTTAACTGATCCTGTCTATAATAAGCAAATTGGTGTAGGTGCAACCTATGCTGGTACAATTAGTCTCTTCGTTGGAATAACAACCTACGGACAAGTTGCTAATAATGGTGCTGCTTATAATGGATCAACAGGTGAGATGGTTCTTTCAATACCTAATCACAATGTATCTGGTTCTGCAAATTATACAGTAGTTCATGCAGATTATAATCCAACTACTGGTATTATGACATGTATGGTTCCTAGTCATCCATTCTCTAATGGAGATAGGGTTAAGTTTGCTGATGGTTCATTAACCTTTACTTGTACGGAAGATTCTCATGCTACTGAGCATACTTATCCAAGATCAACTGATCCTAAGAGTAATAAGTGGTTGGCAATTACCGGAGTAACAACTAGTGTATTTGAAGTTAATGTTCTAGATACAACTCCTTCTACAAATACTGGAGTTCATACTTTCGTAACTGCTACAACAGATGGATTAACTAAGGCTGGTGATTCTGTCAAACTAGCAAATGAAAGTTTGACATTTACTTGTGGTATGGATCAGCATGGTAGTGAGCATTCATATCCACGCGGTAGTGATCCATATTATAATACTGCTGTATCAGTTGGTGCAACAACTGCCAATAGTATAAGTGTTAACGTTGGAAGAACACCATTTGTTCAATATCCTGCAAATACTGCAACTTATTATCAGACAACTGGTGATTTAGTAATTGGAGTAGGAACTCATAATATAACGAAGGGAGATAGTATTAAACTTGGTAGAGAATCATTAATCTTTACTTGTGGTAAGGATAGTAATGCTACTAGACACAGTTATCCTAGAGAAGGTGATCCATCTTATGCAGGTGTACCAGTTGCAGGTATTGTAAGTGCAACCGGATTTAGTGTTGATATTGGAGTTACTACAACTACTAATTATTATACTGGTGCTACATCATATGCTTCAGTTCAACCAGTTATTATTGCACCTAGACCAACTGACGTAGCTGCACCTGGTGCAACGGTTCTTACTGTCGTTAATAATCAGACTTTTGAAGTTCAAACGGGTATTTCAACACGTAGACACTATTATTCAAGAGGTGGACGTGTCGATAAACCAACAGAAGTTGTAATTGATGATCCCCTTTCATACACTAATATACCTTTACAATATGCTAGTGGAAGTAGTGGTATTGGATCTGAAGCAACTATTGATATTGTTGTTGGACAAGCATCTAGCATAACTGACTTTAGAGTGAATAATACTGGTTATGCTTATGGTATGGGTGAAACATTAACAGTTCCATTTGGTGGTGGAAGTGGAATTCCTACAAGTACTTCCTTTAGTAATAATCAATTCCAAGTTGAGGTTACTAGAACCTTTACAGATGAGTTTACTGGATGGACTTTAGGAACATTACAAGCACTTGATAATATTGGTCCTTTGTTTAATGGTGGTAGGATAACTTTCCCATTAACACTAGATGCAGCTGCTGTTTCTATTAGAGCAGCAAAAGGATCTGTTATCAATGTTCAAGATGTTCTTCTAATCTTTGTCAATGATATTCTTCAAGTTCCTGGTAAGGGATATAAGTTTGAAGGTGGTAGTATTATTGAATTTACTGAAGCACCTAAAGCCGGTGATACTTGTAAGATTCTCTTCTATAAGGGAACTGGAGATGATGTAGATGTTGTCTTTAGAAATATTATTGAAACTGTTAAGCAAGGTGATGATTTACAAATTCATAATAGGGATGATCAGGGAATTTGGTTTAAAGAAAATTCTAGAGCAGTTACTTTGGTAACATCTACAGATACTGTGGATACCGTACCATATTATGGTCCAGGTAATACTTCTATTGAATCGATGCTACGTCCTGTTAAATGGTGTAGGCAGACTGAAGATAGGATTATTAATGACATTGAAGTTGGAAAAGATAGAGAATTGTATGAACCTGTTATTCATCCAACATCTAACATTACTCAATCAGTTGGTATTGGATCTACACAAGTTTATGTTACTAGTGTAAGACCATTCTTCAATCCTAAGAATGAAGTTTCGACTGCTAATCTTACATTCCAAGATAAGATTAAACTTGTTAGACCTGCAGGTACTAAAGTTGCTGCTGCTGCAACGGCTGTAGTTTCTGTTGCTGGAACAATTTCCTCCTTTACTATATCGGAAGGTGGTGTTGGTTACGGTGCTACACCTACTGTAAGTATTGGTAAGACCACTGTTGGAGTTGGAACAACTGCTGATGCTATAGGAACTGCTTCAATTACTAATGGAGTAGTTACTGGTATTGCGGTTTCTGTTCAAGGATCTGGTTATAGTCAGACAAGTCCTCCTGCAGTTCTTATTGGACCACCAGTTGTACAAGAAGAAGAATGTAAAGTTAATGATTACTTGGGAGATGAAGGAATTATAGTTGGATTTGGTACAACAACCATTTCTGCGGGAGTAGGTACAACTGCCTTTATGATGGATCTATTCATTCCTACTGATTCGTTCTTGAGACAATCACTTTATATGGTAGATTCTCTTGCTTCTGGTAGCATCACAACTGTTAGTGGAATAACAACTGGTGATTACTTTGTAGTTGATGATTCTAATATTGGAGTGGCTGTTACATCTATAGTTTCAGTTGCTAAAGGAACTGCTGATACCGTTGGTACAGGAATATCCTTTATAGATAATGTATATCAAATATATCATGCAGAAACTGTACAGGTAAATGTTCTAGGTGTAGGTTATACCGATATCAGAAGAATATACACTGCAGTTAAAGATCCAATGCATTTCGGATCTACATCTGGAATTACGTCATCTCCTAATTATGGTAAATATACTTGGGGTCGTGTTGATATGGTATCCAGATCAATTTCTACCTCATACACAGCATACACATCAACTGGAGTTGTAGGTTTAACTACATCTGCCAGCGTTGAAAGATCTGCTTCCCTGAAGTATAAGTCTTACAACGTTTAAATCCTTAATAAATAAATAAAAAGTTCCAAAAAATGGCCGCAATCATAACTGATCAGATCAGAATATTAAATGCGAAGAATTTTGTTGCGGGTGTGCAAACCAGCACTAATGCATATTATTCTTTTATTGGTCTACCCAATGCAACTGATATCCAAACTGATTGGGACACTTCCCCTCCTTCCCCAAAAGATAATTTCAATGAGGAAAATAATTATTGGGATACTATTATTGCACTGAAGAAGATTACTTCTACAGACGTTAGACAAGTAGTTCAAAAACGATCATGGACATCCGGTACTACGTATGACATGTATCGTAGTGATTATAGTCGGAGTAATACTGCGGCAGTTTCTGGTGCTACTAATCTTTACTCTGCTACATTTTATGTAATTAATAGTGATTATAGAGTTTATGCATGTCTTCAGAATGGAATGGATCCGGATAATCCAAATGGGAAACCTTCTTTAGATGAACCAACTTTTACAGATCTAGAGCCAAGGTCTGCTGGAACTAGTGGTGATGGATATATTTGGAAGTATCTTTATACTGTTAAACCAGGTGATATTGTAAAATTTGATTCTACTGATTTTATTCCTGTTCCCGATGCATGGGAAACAAATACAGATGATGCTTCTGTAAGAGATAATGCTGTTGACGGATCAATCAAAATTGTAACTATTACTGATCGTGGTGTTGGCGTTGGAACTGCCAACAGAACTTACAGTAGAGTTCCTATTAAAGGTGATGGAACTGGAGCAGAATGTACTGTTGTTGTTAATAATGATCAACAGATAGAATCTGTAACCGTCTCGAATCAGGGACAAGATTATACTTTTGGAAACGTAGATCTTGTTGGTGGTGGCGTACCTACGGGTTCAACTAGACCAACCTTTGATGTAATCATGTCTCCTCCTGGTGGACATGGTGCAGACATTTATAGTGAACTTGGTGCATATAATGTTCTTATGTATTCAAGAATTGAAAATGATATTGAAAATCCCGATTTTATATCAGGTAATCAAATAGCAAGAGTAGGTCTTGTAGAGAATCCAAAAGCTTTTGGATCAGCTGCTAATCTAGGATTAGACAAAGCAAGTGCTCTTCAAGCATTGCGATTAAGTGGTGCTGGATATAGTAGTGCTACTTTTACTGCTGATTCCTTTGTTACTCAAACTGTTGCAACAGGATCAACTGCTGTAGCAAGAGTAGTAAATTATGATCAAACTACTGGTGTATTAAAGTTATGGCAAGATAGAACCATGGCTGGATTTAATACAGTTGGGGTTGCTATTACTAATCCCGTTTATGGTTTTGATCAGGTTGAGTTTACTGCTACTCCTTCCACAGGTGGAACTTTAACTATTGTACCATCTACTGGTTCAAATTTAGCTATCAACACTTCCTTTACAGGTATATCTACCGTAATAAATAATAGAACCTATTACCTTGGTCAAACATTTACTAATGGTATAGCGACACCAGAAGCTAAAAAGTATTCTGGAAATATTATTTACGTTGATAATAGACCTTCTATTACTAGGTCTGCCAACCAAAAAGAAGACATAAAAATCATTTTGCAGTTCTAAGAAATCATGCCACAGCAAACGAATTTAAACGTCGCACCATATTTTGATGATTTTGAAGCGTCTAATGATTTCCATAAGGTTTTATTTAAACCTGGATATCCCGTACAGGCAAGGGAATTAACAACCCTTCAATCTATACTGCAAAATCAGATTGAAAAGTTTGGTCAGCACTTTTTTAAAGAAGGATCTAAAGTAATACCTGGAAACATTGGATATACTCAACTTTATAAGTGTGTACAATTAAATAATACATTTCAAGGTGTACCAGTTGAAGCATATGCTGAACAATTGGTTGGTACAAAAATTACTGGAAAAAGTTCTGGTGTAACTGCAGTTGTTGATAAGGTATTATTATCTGATGATTCTGATAGAGGAAATCTTACACTCTATATTAATTATTTAAATTCTAGTACTACAAATAATTCTACAGAAACATTTAGTGATGCTGAAGAATTATCTTCTGATACTACTATTACTTCAGGTTTACTTGGTAATAATTCAATAGCAGCAGGAGATTCTCTTGCAGTAACTTTTGCTACAAATGCTTCAGCAACAGGATCTGCATTCCAGATTCAGGAAGGAATATATTTTATTCGTGGAAATTTTATTAATGTATCAACAGAGACTCTTATTTTAGATCAGTATAGTAATACTCCAAGTTATAGAATCGGTTTATATGTAAATGAGGAAATAATTAATGCAGATTTAGATGAGTCTTTAAATGATAATTCTCAAGGATATAATAATTTCTCTGCTCCTGGTGCTGATAGATTAAGAATCACTACCAGTCTATTCAAAAAACCTTTAGATGATTTTGATGATAATAATTTTGTCGAACTTGGGGTAGTTGATAATGGAACTTTGCGTTCTCTAAAGAGAAATGCAGAATATAATGAGCTTGCAGATGAACTTGCTCGTAGAACATACGATGAATCTGGGGATTATTATGTAAAACCTTTTGATGTTGAAGTAAAGAATTCACTTAATGACTTGAAAGGAAATAGAGGTATTTTCCAAGCAGGTCAATTTACATATGGTGGAGAAACTCCAGCAGAGAGTTTAGCACAATATAAGATTGCTCCAGGTAAAGCATATGTCAGGGGATATGAAGTAGAGACAATTGCTCCAACTTTTCTTGATGTAGAGAAACCAAGAACTACTAATACTGTAGAAGATAATAAAATAATCTACAATACTGGTCCAACTTTAAGATTAAATAGGGCATTTGGAAATCCTACGGTAGGAATTGGAAATACTTATGTTGTTAGTTTAAGAGATAGAAGAGTAGGATCCACTCAGACTCAAGCACAGGGTGGTGTAGTTGGTGTTGCTAGAGTATATGATTATGCATTAGAGTCTGGATCATATGATGCTTCTAATGCGGATGTTAATCAATGGGATATTGCTCTTTATGATGTGCAAATGGTTACTGACCTAACGGTTAATACTGCACAGACTCTTACTGTTCCTACTTATATTGAAGGACAAAATAGTGGAGCAACGGGATTCCTTAAAGATGCTGTTACTGCTGGAACTGGAGTAACTGTTTATGAAACTAATGGTGATTTTATTCCTAATGAAAAACTTAATTTCATAGGAGGTAATAGAGATGGTGCAATGACTCAGTATGGAACTGCTACTATTAAGTCAGTTCAAAAATATACAATTTCTGATGTTAAGTCCCTTTATGGTTCATTAGATGGTACTATTGGTATTAACACCTTTAGTGCAGATGTAGTTCCATCTACTAAGTTTAGTGTTGGTGTTGCAACTATTACACCATATGCAGCTGCTGGTGTTGCAACAGTAACAAGTGCAAATCCCAATTTGGTAGGACTCTCTACGGTTGGTAATTTGATTTCCTATACAGGAGATTCTACAGATCCAGTATATGGAAGAATTACGGCTGTTGATGGAGATAATAAGAATATTACTGTTACGACTGTTACTGCTGTAACAGGAGTTAATGCTGCTCTTGGAAGTGATTTAGTTGCTGATGGTAGTGGTAATGGACCTACTGTAAGTGATCTAAAAGTACTCCAAACTAATCTTCAAAATTCTTCTGATAATACTCTATATACACCACTTCCTAGACCAAATATCTCAAATGTAGATTTAACAAGTGCAACTATTCCTATTAGAAAAACTTTTGATGTTCAAATTCTGAATAATCAGATAACTGCTTCTACAACACCTACAGCAGGTGCTAATGAAACTTTCTTACCATTTGATGAAGAAAGATATTCTTTGGTTAGAGAAGATGGTAGTACTGAAACTCTTACTTCTGATAGAGTTGTAATTAGTACTGCTGGAGACACTTTCCAGGCATATAATTTGGCAGATAATGGAAGTGCTGCTGTTGCAGAAAAGGCAACTCTTATTGCTACTTTAGAGAAATCTAAACCAACGGCAAAAGTAAAGGTACTTAATAGAGTCAATAGTGTTGTTATTGACAAATCCAACAATAAAGCATCTGGTACAGGTACTACAACTTTAAATGATGGTTTAACTTATGGAAACTATCCATATGGAACCAGAGTTCAGGATAAGGTAATTTCTTTAAATACACCAGACATTATTGAAATTCATGGTGTATATGAAGCTTCTGATGCAGACACTGGTAGTACATTATCTGCTCCTAAGGTAACGCTTACTTCAATTACAAGTAGTTCGACTACTACTGCAGAATATATTATTGGTGAAGAAATTATTGGTCAAACAAGTGATGCTGTTGCTATAGTTGCAGAAAAAGTTGCAAATTCAGCAACTCAAATTGCTTATATTTACAAGAATGAAAATAGATTCTTAGAAGGAGAAACAATTAAGTCTCAAGAATCTAAGATAAATGCACAAGTTGTAACTCTTACAACACCAAGTTTCAATATTGGTTCTGAATTTAAATTTACTACAGGACAAGAAAAAACCATTTATAATGTTGGTACAATCACTAGAAAGAATGATGCGGATGCTCCACAGAAGAAATTAAGAGTCTATTTCTCTAATGGATATTATGAATCTACTGATGATGGAGATCTTACTACAGTAAATTCTTATGATACTTTTAATTATGCTACACAGATAAAAACTATCGACAATGTACGTAATAGTGATATTCTTGATATAAGACCAAGAGTTTCTGACTTTACCAACTCGGAAGGACAGAGATCACCTTTGGAATTTTATGGAAGATCCTTTGATGCATCTGGTAACTCTGCTGCTAATATTTTAGCATCTGATGAGTCTCTTCTTACAACTTTCTCATATTATCAGGGAAGAATTGATAGAATTTTCTTAACTAAAGCAGGGGTCTTCCAGGTTAAATATGGTCAACCTTCTGATAGACCAGAAAAACCGCTTCATGTTGAGGAAGCAATTGAAATTGCTACAGTAACTCTTCCACCTTATCTGTACTTCCCATCTGATGCTTCAATCCAATTCTTGGATTATAAGCGTTATCAGATGAGAGATATTAAGAAATTGGAAGATAGGATCAAGAGCCTTGAATTCTATACTGCACTTTCTTTATTGGAAACAAATACTGCAAATTTATTTGTTCCTGATAGTGATGGATTAAACAGATTTAAATCAGGATTCTTTGTAGATAACTTTAGTTCTTTCAGACCACAGGAAGATAGGATTCCTATTAATAATAGTATTGATCCAAAATATAAGGAATTACGTCCAAGACATTATACAAACTCTGTTGATTTAATATTTGGACCAGTTGTTAATGTTGATACAAGTGAAGATCTTAGTAATGCGACTATTGAAGGGAATAATGTAAGAAAAAATAATGATGTAGTAACTCTTGATTACTCTGAAGTGGAGTATATTAAACAATCATTTGCTACTAGATCTGAGAGTGTAACACCTTTCTTAATTAGTTTCTGGCAAGGAAGTATGGAGTTGACTCCAGCATCTGATACTTGGGTTGATACTGTAAGACTTGATGCAAAGATTATTGAAGTTGAAGGAAATTATCAAGCAACAATGTCTAACTTGGCATTGACTGAAGGAGTTGATCCACAAACTGGATTGGGTCCAACTGTTTGGAATTCTTGGGAAACTACTTGGACTGGAAGAAATGTCACCGAAACTACCAGAACAAGAACTAATTTAATTGGTTGGGTTGGTCAAGGAGCTGGTGGTGATGCTATTAAGATTTACGGTGATTTAACCACTCAAGTTATTGAAGATAGATTTAGACAGGTTACTGAGACTGGAATAGAGAGTAGAGCAGGTTCTCAAACTGTTGTTACTGAGCAATGGGATACTACATCCGTAGGTGATCGCGTTGTAAGTAGAGATATGATTGCTTATATGAGAGCAAGAAATGTCACCTTTGATGCAAAACGTATGAAACCATTAACAAGAATGTATGGTTTCTTTGATGGTCAAGATATAACCAAATATTGTGTTCCAAAACTTCTTGAAGTTACAATGGATTCTGGAACATTTACAGTTGGAGAAACTGTTATTGGTCAGGTACTTCAAGTTGGAACTGGTGAACAAAATACTGATTCTACTGCAAGTATTACATTCAGAGTTGCACAACAAAATCATAAGGAAGGAGATTATAATGCTCCTACCAAAACATACGTAGAAGATCCTTATAATAATAGATCATTAGGAGCAACATATTCATCTACATCAACTGTGTTGAATATAGATCTTTATTCACTTGCTCAGGAAGCTCAAGGAGATTTCTTTGGATGGGTTCAGCAGGGGATGATTCTTACTGGTAAAACCAGTGGTGCTCAAGCAACTATTAATAATGTAAGATTGGTATCTGATTTAGCTGCTGATATTCAAGGAAGCATTTACATACCAAATCCAAACAATTTCAATCATCCTAGATTTGAAACTGGTACTAAAGTCTTTACTTTAGTTAATGATGAGAATAATGATCAAGATAATGCATCAACTATTGGTGAAGAAACATTTACTTCTTCAGGAACTTTAGAGACTGTTCAAGAAAATATTGTTTCAGTTAGAAATGCAAGAGTTGAGCAAAAACAACAATTCCAAGAAAGGAATGTTAGTAGAGATTTGGGAACAGAACTTGTTGGTAGTACTGTAATTTCAGAGACTACTCAGGAGAATGTAATTGTTGGATGGTATGACCCTCTTGCACAATCATTCTTAGTTGAAGATTCAACTGGTGTATTTTTAACTAGTTGTGATGTCTTCTTTAGAACTAAGGATGATGGAAATGTTCCTTGTGTGTTCCAGTTGAGATCTATGAAGAATGGTTACCCAACACAACATATTCTTCCTTTCTCTGAAATAGTATTATCTCCTGATGAGATTACTACATCAAGTGATGGTTCTATTGCCACTACTATTACATTTAAGGCACCTGTTTATTGCGAACCTAATCAAGAATATGCTATTGCGTTGGCATCAAACTCAACAAAATATAGTGTTTATATTTCAAGGATTGGTGAGAATGATCTTCTATCACAGACTTATATTTCCAACCAGCCTTATTTGGGTTCTCTATTTAAATCTCAGAATGCTTCTACATGGGAAGCAAGTCAATGGGAAGATCTTAAGTTTACTCTGTATAGGGCAGATTTCTTAGAGAATGGAACAGTAGAAACTTATAACCCAGAACTTACAAAGGGTAATAATCAAATTGCTAAATTGATGCCAAATCCTTTGAGTTTAACGGCTAGAAAGCAACGATTAGCACTTGATCAATCAATTTCTGATGGTGATATTAGATTTGGTAATACTATAACTCAGACCGAATCCTTGGCATCTGCAAATTATGTTGGTTCTGCAGGTACTGCTACTGGGGATTTAGGTATATTAAATGCTGGTATTGGATATACTCCTTCTAGTGGTCAAGTTACTTATAGTGGAGTAAATCTAGTTACTGTTACTGGTAATGGTCATGGAGCAACTGCTGATATTACTATTGGTAATGGTGTAATTGTTGCATCTGGTGCAACTATTGCTAGTGGTAGTGCTGGTGGTAATGGATATATGATTGGTGATGTAGTTGGTATTGATACACTTGGTTCAGGACCATTTAAGAATATTGGTGCTAATGCAAGATTATCAATTGCTGGTATTGGAAGTACTAGTGAAATTATCGTAGATGATGTTCAAGGAACATTTAATACTGGTGCTGGTTATACAATGACCTTTGCTAATAATGCTGGTATTACAACAGAGTTAAATTGGGCTGTTGGTGGTGGTGGAGTTCAACTTGATACTGTTGATACTGAATTTGATGGTTTGCATATCAAGGTCAATCATAAGAATCATGGTATGTATTTCAGTGATAATAGCGTTATAATTTCTGAAGTAGTATCTGATATTAAACCAACAAAACTAACTACTGCTTATGATGTAGGATCAACTGGAACTATTTCTGTTCAAAGTGCATCAGACTTCTCTACTTTTGAGCAAGTAGGAGTGGGAACTACTAACGTAGGATTCCTTCAAATTGGTGAAGAAGTTATTGAATATACTAATGTTGCGGGTAACGCAATTGGTGGAAATATTGTTAGAGGAGCAAATCCATCTTCTTATCCTGTCGGAACTCCTGTTTACAAATATGAACTTGGTGGAGTTAATCTAGCAAGAATCAATAAAACTCATGCTCTGTCTGATGTAACTATTGATGATCCAATTACATATGATTCGTATAATGTTAAATTGGATATGTCTGAGATCTTGGATAGTACAAGTGCAAATACTAATAGATCTTTAGATCAAGGATTTGCAAAACTTTTTATTGCTGACAGTAAGTCTACTGGTGGATTTAATGTTAGGGCAACTCAAAATATGCCTTATGAAGTTATTGTTCCATCTGTACAGAATGTATCTGTTCCTGCAACTACTCTTGAGGGAGAAATTAGAACAACTAGCTCTAGAAGTTTAAGTGGTAGTGAAATTCCATGGGTGGAAGTTGGATATGAGACTGTTGCCATAAACCAGAATAATTATCTGGATACGGCAAGATGTATTGCATCTAAGGTTAATGCTGATAATAAGTTAACAACATTACCTGGAAACAAATCATTTAGTTTGAGATTAAATCTAGGAACAACTGATTCTCGCGTAAGTCCAGTAATTGATGGTCAAAGGATAAGTGCTGTTCTTACTTCAAGTAGAGTTAATGATGTAATTTCCGATTATGCTACAGATGAGAGAGTAAATGGACTCTTTACTGACCCAACTGCTTGTCAGTATATTTCTAAGGAAATTCAATTAGAAAATGGTGCTTCTTCTCTGAAAGTTTTACTTGCTGCTCATATTAATAAAGACTGTGATATTAGAGCATTCTATGCAATTAATGACCAACCTGGATTTAGTCCAATATTTGTACCTTTCCCCGGATATCAAAATCTGGATGATAATGGTGAAGTAATTGCTATTCAGAATAATAATGGACAATCTGATAAATTGGTGGTAGATACTAATACTTACGGATTTGATTCTGCTGAATTAGTATATAAAGATTATACATTTACTGCTGATCAATTACCTGGGTTTAGATGCTATAGGATTAAAATCGTAATGACATCTACTAATCAAGTTTATGTACCTAGAATGAAGGATCTTAGAGTAATTGCTCTTGCATAATATGAAATATTATAAAGTAAAAGACCATGGAGATCTATTAAGAGATTCCAAAACAGGTGCAATAGTGAATACCAATTCTCTAGATTATGATAAGTATGTTGCACAACGTCGATCTAATGATGAAGATCATCGAAAGACTCAAAACATTGAACAAGATCTTGCCAATTTAAAAAGTGAAATTAATGAGATTAAATCTTTACTTAAGGAGTTAGTATCACATGGCTAGTCAGACAATAGTATTTGACCCTACTGCTGGTGTACCTGTTGGTGCTAATTTATCCATATATGGTGGTTCTGGATTTAATGCTGATTTTAGTATAGTTGATACTGGAAGCGTTGCATATGATCTTACTGGATTTACTGGATCATCTCAGATTTCAAAGAGTGTTGCTGTTGGAGCAACTTTAGGTGTTAAAGGAACTTTTACTGTAGGATTTACAAGTGCTGCAGATGGTAAAATAAGAGTATCTTATGGAGCAACACAAACAGGAGAATTGAGTGCTGGAAGGTATGTATATAATGTTTTAATAAGTACTGGATCAACAGTCTATAATATTATAGATGGCAATATTATGGTATATGCGGGTATTTCATCATCACCTGGTTCAGCATAACTAAATATTATAGAGGTACTGTATAAATGGCACAAGCATCAACCAGATCAGAATTTAAACAATATTGCTTAAGGCAATTAGGTGCTCCGGTTCTGGAAATTAACCTAGCTGAAGAACAATGTGAGGATTTAATAGATGATGCTCTTCAACTTTTTCAAGAAAGACATTTTGACGGTGCTGCACAGTGTTACTTGAAGTATAAAGTTACTCAAGCAGATATAGACAGAGGAACTGCTAATAAACAAACCGGATCTAGTAATACTGCAGGAATTACAACTACATCTGCAGAGGCTACAATAGTAGGTACTGCGGTTACTTTTAATTACTATGAGAATAGTAATTATTTGCAAATGGACCCTGCTGTTATAGGGGTCAATAAGATTTTCCGTTTCGACGGTTCTCAGACTCTTAGTAGCAATATGTTCAGTGTGAAATATCAGTTATTCTTGAATGATGTATATTCTTGGGGATCTTTAGAACTCTTGACTTATGCAATGACAAAGACGTATTTGTCAGATCTAGATTTCTTATTAAACACTGAGAAACAGATAAGATTTAATCAGAGGATGGATAGATTATATCTAGATGTTGATTTTGATGAAGTAACTAAGGATGATTTCTTTATTATCGATTGTTGGAGATTAGTAGACCCTGCTGATTATACAAGAGTGTGGAATGATTCATTCTTAAAAAGATATTGCACTCAACTATTCAAACGACAATGGGGACAAAATCTAATTAAATTCCAAGGAGTAAAACTTCCTGGTGGAGTAGAGTTAAATGGTAGACAGATTTATGATGATGCAACAAAAGAATTAGAAAGAATCGGTGATCAGATGATGTCTACATATGAACTACCACCATTAGATCTAATAGCGTGAGGTAGAACATGGTACTTAATCCATTTTTCACGCAAGGAACTACTGGTGAACAGAATCTAGTTCAAGATATTATCAACGAACAGTTGAAGATTTATGGTGTTGATATATTTTATCTACCTAGAAAATATTTAACAACTAATACAGTAATAAGAGAAGTTGTCCAATCAAAGTTTGACGTAGCATATCCCCTTGAAGCTTATGTGGATAACTATGATGAACATTCTGGTGGACCTAACCTCCTTACAAAATTTGGTATTCAATCTCAAGATGAAGTTAGACTGATTATTTCAAGAGAAAGATTCGAGAATTATATTACTCCTTTAATAGAAAATCAGACAGATATTAAATTATCAACACGACCTAAGAATGGTGATTTAATTTGGTTCCCATTAGATGATCGTATCTATGAGATTAAGGATGTTGAATGGCAAAAACCATATTATATGCTCCAAGATCTTTATACTTATATCCTCTATTGTGAACTCTTCCGTTACGAGGATGAGGTCATTGATACAGGTATTGATGAGATTGATAATGAACTAACTGGAGATGATGTTGATGGAACCACTGAAGATGGTATCAGTACAATTCAAGGACCAACTCAGTCACTTACAATGGTTGGTACTGGTGTAAGTGCTGCTGCATACACTAATGTTATACTCCAAGGTGGTTTACGACTTATCACACTTTCCAATAGGGGTGGTGGATATAGTGAGAACCCAACAGTTGCTATTAGTTCTGCACCTACTACATTAAATGTCAATCCATATCAAACAGGTATTGCTACGGTAACTACTATTGGTGGAATTGCATACTGTAATAAGAATGTTAACTCTAGTTTAGTTTCTATTCAGAGTGTTCCTATAACTAATCCAGGTGCAGGATATACTGCTGGTCCTGGTATACAATTCATTGGTGGTGGAGAAGATGGAGCAGGAGCTGCTGCAACTTCATTTACGGGCGATGGTACATTGGGTGTTGTAACATTTACTAACTTTGGTAGTGGATTTACTACAAATCCAACGGTTACTGTTTCTGGACCTACAGGTGTTGGTACAACGGCTGAAGCGGTTGCTCACATTGATAGTGCAGGTATTGTAACCTTCTTTGGTTGGACAAATGCTGGTGCTGGATATACTTCTAGTGATACAGTTAATATTACGTTCTCTGATCCATCATTTACTTCTAGTGGAACATTCCTCTTTAATGAAATAGTTACTGGACAGACAAGTGGAACTACAGCAAGAGTAAGAACTTGGAATGGATCTACTAATATTCTTGAGGTTGCTTCTGTTGATGGAACATTCACTGTCGGAGAGACTCTCTTAGGTGGTACATCAGGTGCTTCTCGCGTATTAAGACTTCGCGATCTTGATCCAGATAACGTTGAATTTGCTGATAATTATAATATAGAAACGGAAGCTGATGCTATTATTGACTTCAGTGAGGGTAATCCGTTCGGACAACCCTAAATAAGGTACTAGGACTCAACTATGTTTGAATATTTTTATAACGAAATAATGAGGAGGACCATCATTTCTTTTGGTACTCTTTTTAATGGAATTACTATTAAGAACGAAGGATCTGTAGTTAGAGTACCTTTGGCATATGGTCCTATTCAAAAGTTTTTAGCACGGATTGAACAGTCACCTGATCTAGCAAAACCTGTTGCTATTACCTTACCAAGGATGTCATTTGAGTATACTGGAATGACATATGACCCTACTAGGAAGTTAACTCAAACCCAACAGTTAGTTGTAAAGAATCCTGCTGACGGAACAGATACTAAGAAGCAATATATGCCTGTTCCTTATAATATGCAATTTGAGTTGGGCATCATGTGTAAGTTAAATGACGATGCACTACAGATTGTAGAACAGATATTACCATACTTTCAACCATCATATAATCTAACTGTAGAGTTAGTTTCTGCTATTAAGGAAAAGAGAGATATTCCTGTTGTTCTTGAAAATGTGACAATGCAAGATGATTATGAAGGAGATTATGAAAGAAGAAGGGTTCTCCTTTATACAATGAGATTTACTGCAAAGACTTATCTGTTTGGCCCTGTTTCCAGCGCAAGCAAGGATATCATCAAAAAGGCAACTGTCAATTACTATGCTGGTGGTTCCAAGTCTGTTGAAAGAGATGTTACATACTCTACTACTCCAAGAGCAATCAAGGATTATACTGGAGATGTACTTACAAATATTGTGACTGATATTACCGCAACTAATAGAGTTATTGAAGTTACAGATGGAACTCAAGTAACTGCAGAGAAGTATATTGCAATTGATCAGGAAGAGATTTATGTTAAGTCTATTACTGGTAATAAATTAACAGTTAAGAGAGGTCAGGATGGTACAACACCTTCTGCTCACTTAAATGGAGCTGAAGTGATGGGTATTGATGTTAGTGATACAACTACTACTATTGGTACGATAGGTGAAGATAGTGCTTTGGTTGAGGAAGGTGATGACTTTGGATTTAGTGGAACTTACACATGAAAATGACTAATTTAGATGATACTTTTAACATAACCCCAACCGAAGTAAGTGATACTCCAGAAGGAGGATGTGCTACTAGAAAGGATCAACTTGCAAATGTTACTAAACCTGATAGACTAACAAAGGATGATATAACCAAAGATTATGAATACACAAGAGGCAATTTATACTCTATCATTGAGAAAGGACAAGAAGCAATTAACGGAATTCTTGAACTTGCTCAAGAGAGTGAAATGCCCAGAGCATACGAAGTTGCTGGACAACTAATTAAGAGTGTTTCTGATGCAACTGATAAGTTAATGGATTTGCAGAAGAAGTTAAAGGATGTTGAAGAAGAGAAACAACAGAAAGGTCCATCTACTGTTAATAATGCATTGTTTGTAGGATCAACTGCAGAATTAGGTAAACTATTAAAAAACGGTATTCCTAAAGAAGATAAATAGGACAGACGAAATAATTAAATGAACAATAAAGTCAAACTGGCTATTGCTGTTGTAGTTGGTGTAGTTGGTGGAGGACTTATCAGTACTTTTGGTGGACCTGAAGAACCTAAGCATCCTTTATTAGGATCTAATCCTGTTGCTTCTTTCCCAGAGTGGACAAGGGATGGTTCAGCATTTAGATGCAAGGATGGAAAGGTTCAGGGATGTATTGGTGGAACAAAGTGTGGAACTGTTGGAAGAACTGGAACTGATCAACCTGTTGCAGTATGTGAGAAGTGTGTTAACTGGGTTGATTTGGATGAATTCCTAGTTGAGAATCCTAATTTTAATACTAATATGTTCTTACAAACTCTTGAAGGATACGGTCCTGGTGAGTAGGTAATCTCTATAAATAACTTCGGGAGAGGAATCCCGAAGTACTTTTAGTATCCATACAATGTCGGACTCGTTACCGTCGATAGATGACTTCATAGAGGAGTTACCATCAATCGATGAGGTCATAAAAGAAGAAAATCTACCCTCAGTTGACGAGTTCATTGAGAAGGAAGAAGAAGATGTAATAGAAGAAAAAACTTGTGGTGAAGGGGAATATTTCTGTAATGATGAACAAAAATGTAAGCCTATTCCTAAGGGACATAAAGTTCTAGCAGATGGAGAACTGGTCAAGGAATCACAGGATCTTACTGAAGTATTACAACTAATTAATGCTGTAAGAAGGGATATTCCACAAATTCCTGAAATTAAGTATTATGATGAGGAACTAAAAGATCTTGCTGAAAGGATTCATAATGTAAAAGAAGGAATTCCAGAAGTTCCTGAAGTAAAGTATTATGATAAGGAAGTAGAAGCAATATGTGAGCAAATTGACCTCGTAAGGGAAGAAATCAAGGATTTGCCTGAGGTAAAATATTATGATGAACAGGTAAATGTTATTGAAGATAGAATTGATAATCTTCAGACTGAATTAACCAATTTACCAGAAGTCAAGTATTATGATAAAGAAATAGAAGCAATATGCGAAGCAATTGATCAAGTAAGGGCAGAAATCCCAACTTTCCCAAAATGGGTCAATGAAGTTAATGAGGTTCCTGATTTCTCTTGGATTGGTAAGACTTTTAGTGTAATTGATGATGACTTTGTAAAAGTTGGTGATAACATCAAAGATTTACGTGATAGGTTTGATGCAGACTTTAAAGATCTTAGTGAGAGTTTAGATACTAAAGATTTTGAGAAAAGAGTTCAAATTGATGAAGTAAAAGCAGATATTAAGGAAACAAATGAGAAAATCTTTAAAGAGTTAAAAGAAGCTGCTATTAAGATTTGGTCTCATCATGATATGTTCAAAGATGATGATCGGAAACTAAAAAAACAAGTTTTAAGTAAATTAAACGAAACAAAGCAAAAAATTGAAGAAAAAATACTTGATGCTAGAACTAAGAGTTATGAAGAGAATAAAGTTCTTGAGAAGTATTTTGAAGGCCTCCAAAAAGAAATTTCTGCTCTTCCAGAAGTTAAGTACTATGATACTCCTATTAGAGATTTAAAGAAAGAGGTTTCAAAACTTGATGAAACAGTTGGTGCTAAATTAAGCGATAATACTCTTAATATTGCTGAATTATACAAATTAGTCGGTGAAATAAAAGCAACTCAACAACAACTTCATGAAGGTATTCTTGCTGCCAGTCCTGATGAAAAAATAAAGGAAGCAACTGATAAATTCGTTACTGTACAAGATCTTCAAAAGAATTATAAATTATTTGTCCAGAACGTCCAACAGCAAATGGCTGCATGGGGTGATGGTGGTGAAGTAAATCTCCAGTACATGGATGATATTACTGGTATTGCTACTAATATCAGTGCTTATGATGGGATGTATCTTCAAATTGATACTTCACAATCTTCTGGTAAAAAGTTTAAGTTCTCTAGTGTAAGTGCTGGTAGTACCATATGGGAAGCTGATGGAGTTGGTATTAATACCCTAGGAAGTGTTGGGATTGGTACTACTGCAAACAGTAGTTATAAGTTAATTGTTGGTAGTGGTAATACTGCTGATACTGTTGCTTATTTTGACGGTAATATTTCTGTTGCTGGATCTACCTTTAGTAGAGAGGTTGTTGAACTAGAATCTCTTGGTATTATTACTGCAACTAAAGGTGTAGATGTTATCAGTGGTGGTGTAGATGTTACTGCTGGTGGTATCAATGTTGCTGCAGGAGTTGCTACTTTCTCTGGAATTGGAACTTTTGGTAGTAATGTCTTTATTGACGGCAATCTTAGTTGTGTAGGAGTTGCTACTTTTGGTAGTTCTTCCATAACCATAGATGGAAGTACTAATAAGGTAAATGTGGGTAGTGCCATTACTATGGATGCTACTGCAGGTACTATCGAAGTATATTCAGAATCAACAGGTAAAGTAAGTAAAATTGCAGACCCTAGTGGAGATGCAGATTATGTAGGTATAGTAACTGCTTCTCAATTTGTTGTTGGAGTAGGAGGTACTGATCTTCTCTCTGAAATAACTGGTAAAACATCAATCGGACTCGTACTCGCACTATCATGAAATCACTCAATCAATTTATCGAAGAAGCAGCAAATTCTGTTAAAAAGAAGGAAGAGGAAAAAATACCAAAATGTCCAGAAGGACAGTATTATGATCCAAAATTAAAAAGGTGTGTTATAATGCCACCTAAGTATGGAGGACGATTCTGGGGTGGAACATTTCATAAACCAACAAATGGCAACGGTAATGGGTCCCATAACGGGAATGGAAATGGTAATGGCAATGGTAGCAATGGTAACGGTGGCCACGGCAACGGTAATGGTGGCAATGGTGGTGGAAACGGAGGATAAGATAAATACTTAAGCTCAATTCATTAAAGTATGAAATTTTTATTACCACTTAATGTCGAGATTCCCTCTACTAATGGGGAATTTAAAGCAGGTCTAATGTTCAGAGAAAGTCTGGATGAAGATAGTGGAATGTTGTTTTTGTTTGATAGTATAGATTATCATACATTTCATATGAAGAATACAACTATTCCTCTTGATGTTGCTTTTATCGATAAATGGGGTATTATTGAGAGCATCAAAGAACTTAAACCTTTAGATAATGAGCATATTGGCCCAGATTCTCCAGTTCTCTTCGCGCTGGAAGTAAACAAAGGTTGGTTCGCAGAACATAATGTAAAAGTAGGTGACAAAGTTATTAGTGAAGATGTTGCTATTGAGGATTCTGATGGAAATATTTTTGCAGATGTCATAGACATTGTAAAACCAGTACCTCTTAGACGCACACCTCCTAATATCCATTATGTGTCAGAAGCAAGAAGACTTCCCAATTACCAAAAGGTCGGAAACATAATATCCGTCGCCTTGGCTTGGAGAGGAAGAAACTACATGGTACAAATGTTTTTCCCTTCAGTCAAAAAACCCTCACGCAGAGAAGTTCAGGATCAAGTGAGAAAAGTGTATCCTGGTGCTAAACTCTGGTCTTACCAAGTATCGGAACATGACCCCGGAGAACCACTCCTCCAAACGGGAGGATGATAGAGAAATAGAAGAATTAAAGAAGAAAGCAGAGAATTTACAAAAAATACTAGATTTGACAAGAAAAACTATAGACCATGATACATCTATGTTAAATAAGCCTAGAGGACACGACAGATTTGGTCGTTATGAAATGATGTAGGAGATTACTATGCCAACAATGGATGAGGTTTATCTAGGTAATCCGCTATTAAAAAAAGCGAATGTACAGCAGGAATTTACTCAGGAACAAATTCTTGAGTTTTATGCTTGCAAGAATGATCCTGTATATTTTGCAAAGCAGCATGTAAAGATTGTTAGTTTGGATGAAGGTCTTGTACCTTTTAAACCTTATGATTTCCAAGAACAATTAATTAGAAATTTCCACGATCATAGATTTAATATTTGTAAGATGCCTAGACAGACTGGTAAGTCTACTACGTCTGTAGCATATCTTTTACATTATGCGGTATTTAATGATAATGTTAATATTGGTATTCTTGCTAACAAAGCAGCTACTGCTAGAGATCTGTTAGGTAGATTGCAGACTGCATATGAGAATTTGCCTAAATGGATGCAACAGGGTATTATATCTTGGAACAAAGGTAGTTTAGAACTGGAGAATGGATCAAAGATACTGGCTGCTTCTACGTCTGCAAGTGCTGTCCGAGGCATGTCGTTTAACATTCTCTTCCTCGACGAATTTGCCTTCGTTCCAAACCATATTGCGGAGTCCTTCTTTGCATCTGTTTATCCTACTATTACTTCTGGTAAATCAACGAAAGTCATAATGGTTTCTACCCCTCACGGGATGAATCATTTTTATAGGTATTGGCATGATGCCGAAAGAGGAAAGAATGAATATGTTCCTACAGATGTTCATTGGTCTGAAGTTCCGGGAAGAAATGAAGAATGGCGATTACAGACAATTGCAAACACATCTGAACAGCAGTTTAAGATTGAGTTTGAATGCGAATTCCTAGGATCTGTTGATACTCTTATTGCACCTTCTAAATTAAGAACTCTTGTTTATGAGAATCCAATTAAGAGAAATGCTGGATTGGATATCTATGAAGAAGTGCAAAAAGATCATGAGTACGCAATGACAGTAGACGTTGCTAGAGGAGTCAGTGAAGATTACTCTGCATTCATTGTTTTTGATATAAGTTCTTATCCACATAAGGTTGTAGCTAAATATCGGAATAATGAAGTTAAACCGATGTTATTTCCAAATATAATTTATGAAGTAGCAAAGAATTATAATCAAGCATTTATTCTCTGTGAAGTAAATGATGTTGGAGATCAAGTAGCAGCATTGTTACATTATGATTTGGAATATGAAAATGTTCTTATGTGTTCTATGAGAGGACGTGCTGGTCAAGTTGTTGGTCAAGGATTCTCTGGTAAGAAGACTCAAATGGGAGTCAAGATGTCTAAGACCGTTAAAAAGGTTGGAGCACTTAATCTTAAGACATTTATAGAAAGTGATAAATTAATCTTTAATGATTATGAGATTATTAGTGAATTAACTACATTTATTGAAAAAAGCAATTCCTTCATGGCAGAAGAAGGATGTAATGATGATCTTGCTATGTGTTTAGTCATATATGCATGGTTAGTTGCTCAGGATTATTTTAAAGAGATGACGGATCAAGATATCCGTAAAAAGTTGTATGAGGACCAAAAAAATCAGATTGAACAAGATATGGCACCTTTTGGGTTTATTGAGGATGGGTTAGGTAATAGTAGTTTTGTTGATGGTGAAGGGGATAGATGGCATACCGATGAGTATGGAGATAAGGGTGGCGGCATGGATTATATGTGGAACTATATGTAAACGTACAAAACAATAAATAATTTCTAGATAACTGAAGATTCGGAGAAAAAAAGCATGGCAACTCCTCAATTGTCTCCTGGAGTACTGATAAGGGAGGTTGACCTAACCGTAGGAAGGGCAGAAAATGTTTTAGATAACATTGGAGCTATTGCTGGCCCATTCAAACTAGGTCCAGTCAATGATCCCATTGATATCACTAATGAGCAAGAATTAATTAAAGTATTTGGCAAACCAATCTCTACTGATGCTCAATATGAGTATTGGATGAGTGCTGCTTCTTACCTATCATATGGTGGAGTTTTAAAAGTTGTTAGAGCAGGTTCTACAACATTGGCAAACGCTAACGCTGCAACTGATACTGCAAGTGGTATTGGTTACACTACTGCATTAGCAGGAACTAGTGGTATTGAGAATTACGACGATTATATTACTAATCATGCGTCAGCGACTAACTTCTTATATGCTTCTAAGAACCCAGGCACTTGGGCAAACAGTCTAAAAGTTTGCTTCATTGATGACTTTGCGGATCAAACATTAGGAATTACTACTGACAGTCTTGCAGGTGCAGGTGCTACCGTTGGATACGGTGTCACAATGGCACTAAGTTCTGTTGTTTTACCTGGAACAGGAAGTACCGAATCGTTTAGTGGTTATTTAAAAGGAATTATTACTGGTGTAACAACTGACGCAACAAACAGTGCATCTACAGTTGATGTTAAGATTGTTGCAAGAGTGTCAACAGCTGGTGTTGCATCTGCTATAGGTTATGAAGAAGGAACTTCATATGGAGAGTTTACAACTAACTCTATTACCTTCTGTGATGCAACTGGTGCTCATCACTCAAGTGTTATTCATACACCAACTAGTGTTACAGACTGGTATGATGCACAGACTTTAGGTTTAACTAATTCTACAGTTTACTGGAAGTCTATTGCTGATAGACCAAGTACTGGTAAGTACACTCTTGATAGAAGTGGTAAGAATGATGGAATCCACGTAGTCATTGTTGATGATACTGGATCTGTTACCGGAATTCAAGGTAATATTCTTGAGTCACATCTTCATATGTCTAAGGCAAAGGATTCAGTTTCCTCTGTCAATTCTCCTCAGAAGAACTACTACAAGGATTATCTTGCAGATTTCTCAGAGTATATCTATGCTGGTGGAAATCCTGGTCAAACTGGAGACGGTTTCAAAGGAACAACTCCTACAAGTTCTGGATTTACAACTGCTGGTAACTTCACAGCAACTACTGTTGGAAGCAGTGTTTGGGGTGTAGATGCTCAGGGTGTTGAATTCAACGTTATTGGTAACGTAGATTACAGTCTAAATGGTGGAGTTGATTATACTTCCGCTAATGGAATGACAGCAACTCTTGCAAATCTCATTACTGCTTATGGTAAGTTTGAGAACAGAAATGAGGTTGCAGTAGATTATCTTATCATGGGTCCTGGCCTTGCTACACAAGGAGATTCTCAAGCAAAAGCAAATTATCTGCTTTCTATTGCTGGACAGAGAAAAGATTGTGTTGCTACGATTGGACCACACAGATCAGATTTGATTGGTATTACTAATACTACTACTCAGACTGATAACCTAATTAAGTACTTTAGTCCTCTATCATCTTCATCTTACGGTGTATTTGACAGTGGTTACAAGTATACTTACGACAGATTTAACAATCAGTTCCGTTACGTTCCAACAAACGCAGACATTGCTGGTTTAATGTGCCGCACAAACATTGTTGCTTATCCTTGGTTCTCACCTGCAGGACAACAACGCGGTATCATCAATAATGCAATTAAACTTGCATACAACCCAAATAAGGATCAGAGAGACAAACTGTATCCATTGAGAATTAACCCAACCATCACACAACCTGGTATTGGAACACTTCTCTTCGGAGACAAAACTGCTCTCGGATATGCATCAGCATTTGATAGGATCAACGTTCGTCGTTTGTTCCTTACTGTTGAGCAAGCACTTGAGAAAGCAGCAGAAGCTCAACTCTTTGAACTCAACGATGAGTTGACCAGAGCGAACTTTAGAAACATTGTTGAACCTTATCTTCGTGATATTCAGGCAAAACGAGGACTTTATGGATTCCTTGTTGTTTGTGACAGCACAAATAACACCCCTGATGTTATCGATAATAACGAGTTCCGCGCAGACATCTTCCTGAAGCCTGCGAAGTCTATCAACTACGTAACTCTAACCTTCGTTGCTACGAGAACTGGTGTCTCGTTTGAAGAAGTGGTCGGTAGAGTTTAACTTTAATATCTAAATAACAACAGGAGGATCTAAGAAAAATGGCAACTACTAGAGAAAACAAGACGATCTCTAACTTTAAGTCGGCACTGATTGGTGGCGGCGCAAGGCCTAATTTATTTGAAGTCGAATTAACCACACTCCCTAATGGAGTTTCTTGGGATGCCGACAAATTTAGATATATGTGTAAGGCATCATCGTTACCTGCATCAAATATTGCTGCAATCGATGTTCCGTTCAGGGGTCGTATTTTTAAAGTTGCTGGAGACAGAACCATTGAAACATGGTCTGTAACTATCATCAACGATGAAGACTTTAAACTTAGAAATGCATTTGAAGAGTGGATGGAGCAAATCGCTAAGTTAGACAATAACTTGGGTGCAACTCTTCCAGAATCTTACATGACCAATGCTACAGTATTCCAATTGGGTAGAGGATCTACTAAGAGTAGCACAAACTCTGATGGAAACAACAATGCTGTTCTAAAAGAATATGAATTCGTTGACATTTTCCCAACAAGCATTTCAGCAATTGATCTTTCATATGATTCTTCAGATGCTATAGAAGAGTTTACCGTGGACTTCAACGTTCAGTCCTTCAGATTATCTGGGGCTGGCGGTCCAAATGGGTAACTAAATAGAAGAAAGATAGAATAATCATGCCTAAGTTATTTGGGTTCTCGATAGAGGACACTGAACCACTATCTCCGACTACGGTTTCCCCTGTTCCTCAGAATGATGAGGACGGGGTTGACCATTATCAGAGTAGTGGTTTTTTTGGTTCTTATGTAGACTTAGAAGGTGTATATCGTACTGAGTTTGAATTAATCAAAAGATATCGTGAAATGGCACTTCATCCTGAAGCGGATAGTGCTATTGAAGATATTGTCAATGAAGCAATTGTATCAGATACTAATGATGCACCTGTTGAAATTGATCTCGATAATCTTAATGCTAGTGATGGTATTAAGAAACAGATTAGAGATGAGTTTAAATTTATTATAGATCTTCTAGATTTCGATAGAAAAGCACATGAGATCTATAGAAATTGGTACATTGATGGTAGAATTTATTATCATAAAGTAATTGATTTGAAGAAACCTCATGAGGGTATTCAAGAATTACGTTATATTGATGCATTAAAAATGCGTTATGTGCGTAAAGAGAAGAAAAGAAATAGAGAAAATGTTATAGTTAATCAAAAGCTTGTAGGGGTAGATGAAAATCCCATGCAAGAATTACCCTTCCCAGATTTGGAAGAGTATTTCATTTATAATCCAAGGACAGCATATCCAACTGGAAATCAAAATGCCACAGGATCTAGTCAAGGAATTAAGATTGCTAAGGATGCAATATCATATATTACATCTGGATTAGTAGATAGAACTAAGGGTCAAACCCTTGGATATTTGCATAAAGCAATTAAGTCACTCAATCAACTTAGAATGATTGAGGATTCTCTCGTAATTTATCGTTTATCCCGTGCTCCAGAGCGTAGAATTTTCTATATAGATGTAGGTAATTTGCCTAAGATCAAAGCAGAGCAATATCTCCGCGATGTGATGATGCGATATCGGAACAAACTTGTTTACGACGCTGCAACTGGAGAGATCCGCGATGACAAAAAGTACATGGCGATGCTGGAAGACTTCTGGTTACCTAGAAGGGAAGGAGGCCGTGGTACTGAGATTTCTACTCTTCCAGGAGGTCAAAACCTTGGAGAAATCACGGATATTGAGTACTTCAAAAAGAAATTATATAGGTCGCTCAACGTACCCCCATCAAGAATGGATGGAGAAGGAGGATTTAATCTTGGAAGATCCTCAGAAATACTAAGAGATGAATTAAAATTCACTAAGTTTGTAGGTCGTTTACGTAAGAGATTCTCTAATTTATTCAATGATATGCTGAAAACTCAGCTATTATTGAAGAATGTGATTACCCCAGAAGACTGGGAAATCATGAGTGAACACATACAATATGACTTCTTGTATGATAATCACTTCTCTGAATTAAAGGAAACTGAGTTATTTACTGAAAGATTAAATGCAGCCGCAACAGCAGAACCATATGTCGGAAGGTATTTCTCTCAGGACTTTGTAAGGAGAAAACTTCTACGTCAAACTGATCTTGAGATAATAGAACAGGATAAGTTGATGGAGAAAGAGATTGCCGATGGAACAGTTCCTGATCCAAATGCAGCTTTAGATCCTATGACTGGTATGCCTGTAGAACCAGGTGCAGCGTCAAATGATCTTGGAGCACCTGTTATGGAACCAGATTTAGAGTCGGACAGCAGAACAACTGAACTACCTAAAGGTGGGGAAATATAAATAAAAAAGATTCACTTATTTATAATTTAAGAATATGGACGAATTAATGGACTTGCTTTCAAAGAAAGAATCTTCTGCGAATGCAATAAGCGACAAATTGAAGGATATGCTGTTTGCAAAATCAGCTGATAAAGTTGATGCTTATCGATCTAATGTAGCAGATAGTATGTTCAACTCGAAGAATGCGCCTACTCAACAAGAAGTAGATGCAGCACCTGAAGTTGATCCTGAGGATGACTATAATCCACAAACACCTTCGGTAACTATGCCGGCTGTTGGTGAGGCACCGTCTCCTTAAAGGATTATAAATAACTAGTAAAATGAGACTATAGCTAATGGCAGCACATAAACCAGTCGGAACAGGACAAACTATTACGATAGGAGCTGCTTCCACTTACGTTGAATTTAAACAGGAATCACCTTACGTAAAAATTTACGCTAAGGGATGTGATACCTTTGTTGCTATAAATACGAATCCAACTGCAGATGCTACGGGATATTATATTCCATCTAATACTTCTGCCATATTAAGTATGGATAAGGTTAGATCTAACCGAGTCGTTGGTATTACAACAGGTACTGGTGAAACAACACTGGATTTTGCTCAAGGAACTGGATCCCCAGTTGATGTTGGGCAATTAGTGATGTTAGAAGTAACTGGTAATAGTGTATTAAGTTTTGGTCCTGGTGTTGGAGTTGCTTCGGCACATGCAGCATATGTTACTAGTATTAATAGTTTCGGTGGTGTAAGTGGGTATGAAAGTACACGTATTACAGTTGACTTTGATTCACAAGATCTAGCAGCAAGTGATGGTACGTTCCCATGGGCTCAATTACATAAAGTAGCGAGAGTTGGTTTGGGATCTGCATCGGATGGTGGATCTGGTATAGCATATGTTCAACAAATTCAAATTGCAGGGGATGCCTAAATGAAACTCATTAGAGAAGAAATCGAATCAGTCGAATTTCTCGTCGAAAATAGAAACGGCAAGAAGTCGATGTATATCGAAGGTATTTTCCTACAAGGAAACATCAAAAACCGTAATGGTAGGATGTATCCTTCTGAAGTTCTACGTAAGGAAGTTGCTCGTTATAACGAGTCTAATATCCAATCAGGTAGAGCACTTGGAGAACTTGGACATCCTGATGGACCAACAGTGAATCTCGATAGAGTTTCACATAAAATCGTTTCTCTAAAAGAGAACGGAAATAACTTCATTGGTAAGGCTAAAATCCTTAATACACCAATGGGTAAAATTGCATCTTCATTGATTGAGGAAGGTGTTAAACTTGGCGTTTCTTCCCGTGGTATTGGTTCTCTCAAACCAACCCGTGAAGGATTTAACGTTGTTGGTGAAGATTTCATGTTAGCAACTGCTGCTGATATCGTTGCCGATCCTTCTGCTCCTGATGCTTTTGTTGAAGGAATTATGGAAGGAAAAGACTGGGTTTGGGACGGAGGTATCCTGCGTGAGAAGTTCGCAGCGAACACTTATAAGTCCATAAACACCCTTGTAGATCAAAAACAACTCGATGAGAAAAAACTTTCATTATTTAATGATTTCTTATCAAACATATAAAACTTCTAAATAAATATAGATTTCAACAACTACGGAACTCGGAGAAACTTCAAATGTCTAGTGGCAAGCAATTACAAGAAATGGAAGTAGGCACTAAGCAATCCAAAACTGCCGTCAATGCGAATGCAAAGCCCGGTATGCCAATGGAGAAGCTTACTACTGGTGGAACACCACCTACGGTGGAAGATCTTGGAGGACCTACTCCAGATAACTACAAACCAGATAACGATTCAGCAAAACTGAAAGCACCTGGTGGAACTCTGAAGCAGGTTAAAGACGTAGTTACTAAAAACGCTGGCAAGGCAGATCCGATGAAAACTCTCAAGCAAGGTGATGAAGCAGAAATCACCGATGAACAGGAAGTTGTTGCTGAAGAACCTGCAACTGAAGAAGTTGTAGCAGAAGCAGAAGTTTCTGAAGAGTCTGTTGAGGAAACAGTTACTGAAATCCCTGACATCGAAGAAGATGTCGCTGCTCTACTTAGCGGAGAAGAACTCAGTGAAGAGTTCAAGGCAAAGGCTAAGACAATCTTTGAAGCTGCTGTTACTACTCGCGTTGCCGAAGCAAGAGCAGAAATCGAAGCATCACACGCTGAAAAACTAGAAGAAGAAGTTGCTTCTGCTAAGGAAGAACTATCTGAGCGTGTTGATTCATATCTTGAGTACGTATCTGAGGAATGGTTCACTGAGAATCAACTTGCAGTAGAGCACGGACTTAAGACTGAACTTACAGAATCATTCCTAACTGGAATGAAGAGTCTTTTTGAAGAACATTATGTAACTATCCCTGATGACAAATATGATGTACTTGAGAGTATGGTAGAAAAACTTGATGACATGGAGACCAAGCTCAATGAGCAGATAGAGAAGAACATCAGTCTAAACAGTCGCCTTGGCGAATCTGTTGCTGATGGTATCCTTTCTAGTGTTTCTGAAGGATTAGCATCCACTCAGAAAGAGAAGCTCGCTTCACTTGCCGAAAGTGTAGAGTTTGAAAGTGAAGAAACTTATCGTGAGAAGTTAGAGACACTGAAGGAATCTTATTTCACTTCAAAACCATCTACTTCAAATAAATCAGAAACTCTTTCAGAAGGAGTAGACCATGCTGGTGACATTAATGTTACTGGAAATATGGCTGGATATCTGAATACCCTTTCTAGATTTAAATCCTGAATTTAATATTAATTCAAACGTAAACCCTATTAGGTAAACCTCAAATGTTCCAAACAGAACAGTTGCAGGAAAAGTGGAAGCCACTTCTAGAGTATGAGGGTCTTGATCCAATCAAAGACAATCATCGTAAGGCGGTTACCGCAGTTCTGCTAGAAAACCAAGAAAAGTTTTTAAGAGACCAAGCATCATTTGACAACGGTGGATCGTTGTTGTCTGAGCAACCAACTATGTCAGTTGGTAACACTGGATACCAATCTGGTGGAGATCAGACCCTTGCAGGTTTCGACCCAGTATTAATCAGCTTGATTCGTCGTTCAATGCCTAACTTGGTGGCATACGATCTTGCTGGTGTACAACCAATGAGTGGTCCTACTGGACTAATCTTCGCAATGCGTTCTCGTTACAATGCACTCTCTGGAGAGGAAGCATTCTACGACGAAGCAAACTCAGCATTCTCTGGTGAGGATAAAGGTGGAACTAACACCACATTCCCAGATACAGCCGCTGGTATTGGTACAACTGGTCCTCAAGATGGCACTAACCCTGCTGTTCTAAACCCAGTTGGATCTGCTACTTCTACTGCTTATGACGTAGGTGTAGGAATGCCAACAGGTACTGCTGAAGCATTGCGCGGTACAACTGATTATGCCTTCAACCAGATGGCATTCAGTATTGAGAAAGTAACTGTAACTGCTAAGTCAAGAGCATTGAAAGCAGAGTACAGTCTAGAACTTGCTCAAGACTTGAAAGCAATCCACGGATTGAATGCAGAAGCAGAACTTGCTAACATCCTTTCTACTGAAATCCTTGCTGAAATCAACAGGGAAGTCATTAGAACTATCTACAAGGTTGCAGAGCAAGGTGCTGTTCAGAACGTCGCTCAAGCAGGTGTCTTTGACCTTGACATCGACTCCAACGGTAGATGGTCAGTTGAGAAGTTCAAAGGTCTTCTGTTCCAAATCGAGAGAGATGCAAACGCAATTGCACAAAGAACTCGTCGCGGAAAGGGCAACATCATCATGTGTTCAGCAGACGTTGCTTCTGCACTAACCATGGCTGGTGTGCTTGACTACACTCCTGCGCTCAACGCTAATCTTAACGTTGATGACACAGGTAACACCTTCGCTGGTGTTCTACAAGGTAAGTATAGAGTCTACATTGACCCTTATTCTGCTAACCTTACTGCTGCTAACGCTGCTCCAACTGGTGGTAA